>ERZ857882.608-NODE-608-length-45295-cov-33.657206_pt1 | contig 45295 bp, 36 predicted proteins | sample MGYA00519697_ERZ857882 | MGnify/ENA primary metagenome ERZ857882 (study PRJEB31778, sample SAMEA3449373) | human gut metagenome | biome: human gut; feature: human-associated habitat; material: faeces | place: United Kingdom | collected 2010/2012 ...
TCCTGAAGAAGGCCGGTTTCCTGACCCGCGATCCTCGTATGAAGGAGCGTAAGAAATACGGCCTCAAAGCCGCCCGTCGCGCACCTCAGTTCAGCAAGCGCTGATTTCTGCCGATTTTACAACTTCAAAGCAATCAAAATCCCGGAAAACTCTCGTTTTCCGGGATTTTCCTATATCTGCAGCATTTGTTCTGTTTTCGGAAAATCTGATGGAATTTGACAAGGTTTGACGTGTTTTTTACATGTTAACGATGGGCTAAATGCCGTTTTTGACCCCGAAACTGTTAACGGATGGGTTAATTTTCGGGCTGCTCATGTGGCCACTCGGAGCAGATCGCCTCTGCATAGAAAATGAATACTGCGCCCCGCCTTTTCGGAAATAATGGCTTTGGCACGGTTTGAAACGGTTTGACCAAGCCGAATGAACTTTATCTTTTTTCGCAGGGCAAATGCCGCCGCAGAATTGATAAACGGAACGCAATCTGTTATGCTGTCCGTGTAAGGAGGGATGACACATGAAACGAAAAACCTGTACCTTGTATCTCAGCTGCGAGGAATACGGTGTGATCCTCGACGCACTTATTCGCTTCAAAAACAAGCTCACCCGACAGGGGCGGTACACCGACATCGTAGATGAAGTTATCCTTGCCCTGCTGGATGCCAAGACGAAGCGAGTCTACATCTGAATATCGTGTACATAAGGAAAGCCGTGTAGCTGTCAAAAGCCACACGGCTTTTTCTATACCCGGCATTACATAGCTGTCCGCCATCGCCGCAGACAGCTAAATTTACAGACAGGAGGAATCCCAAAGTGGCGAATTGTAAAGTGATCGCCGTCGCCAATCAAAAGGGTGGCGTCGGCAAAAGCACCAGTGTCTACTGCATCGGTGCAGGGCTTGCCATGGATGGCAAAAGAGTTTTGCTTGTGGATGTTGACCCGCAGGGTGATCTCACCAAGATGCTCGGTCAGCGCAAGCCCCATGAGCTGACTCATACCCTGGCGGAGCAGATGAACGCTGTTGTGCAGCACAGCGCCGAGCCGGAGCACCCGGAAATTTTGCACCACCATGAGGGCTTTGATTTTGTCCCTGCCAACCGCAGCCTATCGGCGGTGGAGATGGGGCTGGTCAATGTCATGAGCCGTGAAACCGTGCTCAAACGCTATCTGGACGGTATCAAGAAGAATTACGACTATGTACTGCTGGATTGCCGCCCGTCTCTGGGTATGCTGGTCATCAATGCCCTGTCGGCTGCGGATCATGTACTCATCCCGGTGCAGGCGGACTATCTGGCAGCCGAGGACATGACGGAGCTTGTGGGCACGGTGCAGAGCATCCGGCAGCAGATCAACCCAAAGCTGAAGATCGGCGGCGTCTTTCTGACCATGGCGAATGACACGAACTTCCGCAAAGACATTGTGGCCGGGGTAAAAGAAAACTTCGGCAAGCACCTGCCCGTACTGGATGCCGTCATTCCCGCTACGGTGCGGCTGGCGGAGATCAGCACGGCAGACAAGAGTATCTTCCGGCATGAACCGCGCGGACGGGCTGCCGCAGCCTACGGTGCGCTGGTAAAGGAGGTGGAACGCATTGGCGAAAAGCAACGCATCCGAGATGCTGACATCACTCGATAGCCTGTTTACCACGCAGGAGCAGCGGGACGAAGCCAAGCGCGACAGCGTGCAGGACATACCGATTTCCCAAATCAGCGATTTTCCTGAGCATCCCTTCAAGGTAAAGCAGGACGAGGCCATGTTGGAAATGGCGGAGAGCGTGCGGCAGTATGGCGTCTTGGTGCCGGGGCTTGTGCGGCAGCTGGAGGACGGCAGCTATCAGATGGTGTCGGGACACCGGCGCAAGCTGGCCAGCGAACTGGCAGGGCGGGACACGACCCCCTGCATCGTGCGCGACCTCACAGACGATGAAGCCGTTATTATCATGGTGGACAGCAATCTCCAGCGCGAGCGCGTATTGCCGTCGGAAAAGGCTTTTGCGTACAAAATGAAGCTGGATGCCATGCGAAGGCAGGCGGGTAGACCGAGTAAAGAAAATGGTGTCCCACTGGGACACCATTTTCAGCAAGGAAAGTCAAGAGAGATTTTGGCAGACAATTCACCGGACAGTAATACACAAATCCAGCGCTATATCCGCCTCACCAACCTCATCCCGGAAATTCTGGACATGGTGGATGACGGTCGGATCGCCTTTCGCCCTGCGGTGGAGCTTTCTTACCTTACCGAACAGGAGCAGAGCGCGCTTTATGACACCATGGGACGCGAGGACTGCACGCCGTCGCTTGCACAGGCCATTAAGATGAAGGCGTTCAGCCGAGACGGAAAGCTGACCGATGCGGTGATCCTGTCCATCATGGAGGAGGAAAAGCCCAACCAGAAGGAACAATTTCGGATACCCAAGGAGCGTATCAGCAAATATTTCAAGCCGGGGACGCCCGCACGGACTATGGAGGATACGATCATCAAGGCACTGGACTATTACAGAAAGCGGCAGCGGGAAATGGAACGCTGAATCTTCCGCCCAGGGGAAAGTCTGCCCATCGGACAAGCTGTGTGCCAGGGCCGGTTTTTCCGCTCCCCCCTCTCCACACCTCACCCCCTTCCTACCGGCTGTACCGGCTGAAAAAGAGATTATCTCACAAGTCCATATCGTACAGAAAGCAGCATCCTTTTCCGGATGGTGCTTTTTATTTTTACTCTTAGGAGGTCTAACAAATGAAAAAACTCTATCGCAGAAGCATTTCCGGGCTGTTGGCTCTGCTGATCTGCTTCACCGCCATCCTCGGCAGCGGCATGACGGCCTATGCCGCCGCATTCACCGGAGAAACTGCGGATTCGTACTCGGTGGCATTCCCCAGAGACGGCGACGCCAATCTGGATTACAGCGGCACTTGGGGCCACGACGAGCTGCACTACATGAACGGCTGGACATCCGGCGAGGCAACATGGATGACCACGCTGCACACCATCGGCTCCTTCGACGGCCCGGCCTGCTACTGCATCGAGCCAGGCGTTCCCCGAAACCTGTACCGTTCCTACGAAAGCTATGGGGAGGACTATTGGGACACCTTCCCCGCCGAATATAACCGCGCCATTGATGGCCGAACCATGAAAACGCTCCTTGGCCGCATCATGCAGTACGGCTATCAGGGAAATCTCTCCCTCGACTGGCGCTCTCAGAACAAGGCCGACGCCGACAAGCTGGCCCACATGATGGCCACGCAGGTGCTGGTGTGGGAAACGGTGGTCGGGGAGCGGGATGCGGACTTCAATCACGTTGACCCCGGCAGCGCCGATGCCGTGAAGTCCGTCTACCGCACCTCCCATCCGCTCTATAGTCGGTTCTCTGCCTACTACGACAGCATCGAGGCCAGCGTGAAAAAGCACACCGTCGTCCCCAGCTTCATGGACCGCAGTGAGGAAGCTGCACAGACGGTTGAACTGAGTTGGGACGGCGGCCGCTACACAGCTACCCTGACGGACACCAACGGCGTTCTGGGCGAATATGCCTTCTCTTCGGCCCAGTCGGATATGACCTTTGCAGTCGATGGGAACGACCTGACTATCTCTGCCGAGACGGCTTCCGCAGATGGTGTGACCATTACTGCCGTCAGAAACAACACCCGGCAGGGCGTGCTGGTCTGGAGCGACGGCCACTATGGCCCAGACGGCACCATGCAGGATGTCGTCACCTTCCGGGATACCGTCAGCGACCCCATGTACGCCTACCTGCACCTGAAGGTCGGCTATGGCAGCGTCAAGATCATCAAAACCAGCGAGGACGGCGAGGTGTCCGGCATCTCCTTCACCGTTTCCGGCAACGGTACGGAGCAGACCGTGACGACCAATGCAGACGGCGAAATGCAGCTCGATGATCTCCGCCCCGGCGCTTACACCGTGACGGAGCAGAGCAGTGACCGGTATGAACCCCAAGAGGTGCGTCAAGTGACTGTGATCTCCGGTCAGGTCGCCACCGTGACCTTCCATAATACGCTGAAGCGGGGCAGTCTGGAGGTCATCAAAACCTCGGAGGATCATTTGATCGAGGGTGTGAAATTTCACTTGACAGGCGCCTCGCTTTCGGGCTTGCCCGTAGACGAGTACGCCGTAACAGACAGCACGGGCAAGGCCGTATTTTCCGATGTGCTGATCGGCACAGGCTATGTGCTGTCCGAGGTGGATACGGATGTTCGCTATGTGATACCCGAGGATCAGACGGCAGCAGTGGAATGGAGCAAGGTCACGCACAAGAGCATCCACAATGTGCTGAAAAAGTGGAACGCCACCGTTACGAAAAGCGACAGCGCCACCGGAACACCCCAGGGCGATGCCAAGCTGTCCGGCGCGGTCTATGGCGTATACAAGGGCGGGCAGCTTGTGGACACCTATGTGACGGACGGAAATGGCCAATTCACGACCGTATATTATGCCTGCGGGGATGATTGGACGATTCGTGAGATCACGCCCAGCGAGGGCTATCTGCTGGACAGCACGGTGTACCCCGTAGGCGCTGAGCCGCAGCGGTACACCGCGGAATATAATCCCATTGCGCTGGATGTGACCGAGCAGGTCATCCGGGGCGGCGTGGCCCTCACGAAAGTGGACAAGGACTATCCGGAAAACAAACTGGAGGGAGCCGTGTTTGAGGTCTACCGTGACAGCAACCGCAATCAGGAACTGGATGCTGAGGACGAACTATTGGGCACGATGGAGGAACTGGGCGGCGGCGAGTACGCCCTGACCGGCCTCTGCTACGGCGGCTATTTTGTAAAGGAAGCCAAGGCCCCGGAGGGCTTTTATCTGGATGAGAACGCCTACTATTTTTCCATCACCACGGACGGCGAAACCGTGACCGTGGAAAATGAAGCCGGAAAGGGCTTTGTCAATGCGGCGCAGGTGGGGTCGCTCCGGATCGTCAAGACCTCCTCGGACGGAAAGCTGGAAGGATTTTCCTTCCGTGTTACCGGGGCCAACGGCTATGACCAGGTGTTCCAGACCGATGCGGAGGGCTTCATTCTCGTCGAGGGCCTGCGTATCGGGGACTACACCGTATCCGAGGTGCGGGACAGCAGTTCGGACGGGTATCTCCTCCCCGCTGACAAGACGGCCTCCGTTTTTGAGGGAGCCGTAACGGAGGTGGAGATGCACAATGAAAAGAAGCCCGCACTGGAGGTGCCGCAGACCGGAGACAACAGCCACATGGCACTGTGGCTGGGTCTGCTGGGCATTTCCGGCATCGGCGCTGCGGCTATACTGCTGATGCGCAAGCATAAAAAATAAGCGCCAAGGGGCGGCCAGATCGGCCGCCCTTTTTTCTATGGGAAAGAAAAGTTTTTCGGCGTGAACCAACAATAACAGGATGGTATTTGTGAATAAATGGCTATACTGTTTGTGTGCCATCTACTCAATTGTTTCGTATTCACTTGACAAGTTTCAGTTTTAACGGTACAATTAAGAAAAAGTGAAACAAAAGACGGAAGCGAAGGAGTCTTTCTGATATGCTATCTTTCCTTAAATTAGTATTCGGCCCCGATATTACAGTGAAGGGATTCGACTACACGGATGACACGCCCTACTATATCAAGGACGGATATACCCCCCAATTGTTAAGTTGGGGAGACCATGCGTGTGTTCTTTTGAAGCCAAATGGCTCTTCTTGGCGATTGCCTACATTAAAAAAGCAGTTGAAGAAGTTTCAGGAACTTTGTTCTCTTCCCTGTGCACTGTGCTTAGACAACCTGTCTGCGTTACAACGACGGAGTATGCTGGAAGAACACATCCCGTTTGTGTCTCTTTCGCAGCAGGTGTACCTTCCGTTTTGGGGGTGCGCTTTTCATGAGCAATTCAAGGCGGACACTGCCATTATGGCAAAAATGGCACCCGGTACACAGCTTGTATTTCTATATTTATACTATGCAGAGAATACTGGGTCCGTAAATCTGACACAGATTGCAAAGGCACTTTCGCTCTCAAAGGCGACCTGTACAAGGGCAATCAATGACCTCTCTGCTTCGGGTCTGATCTCGCAAACAGCAGAAGGCACGAATAAATGGATCACAACGGCATACACCAAATCAGAACTTTTGGAAAAAGCATACGGGCGACTGAAAACGCCTGTTGATCGAATTCTTTACGTAAAAGGAACCGCCCAAATCGAGCATCCAATTGCAAGTGGAATACGGGCGCTGGCACGGCAATCCATGATTGGGGTAAACGATCAGGATGGTGCTATTGCGATTTCCAAAAAGGAGGCGGCAAAAATCCCAGCAGAAGATATCTGCACAAAACAGTATTTTGAAGACTTTGGCGGTGCTGTTATTGAAGTGTGGTCCTATGACCCGATCATTTTGGAGAGAGACGGCTGTGTAGATGACATTTCATTGCTGCTCAGCATGGACAACGACCCAAACGAACGAGTTCAGACGTGCTTGGATGAAATTCGGCAAAAGCACGGACTACCAATCAAAGAGGAAGAATAAAGGAGAACGAAATGGTAAATGGCATAGATATATTCCGAGAGCACTTCAATCATTTTAAGGAGCAATATACTGTAATTGGAGGCTTTGCCTGTGATCTTCTGATGAACGATGCAGGACTTGATTTCAGGCAAACCGTTGACATCGACATGGTGCTGATCGTCGAGGCTTTAACGACAGACTTTGCAAAAGCCTTTTGGGCTTTTATTGAAGCTGGTGGCTATCAGGCCAGGCAACGCAGTAACGGTCAACCGGAGTTCTATCGTTTTGTGGACCCAACGAACCCTGCTTACCCCAAGATGATTGAATTATTTTCAAGGCCACAAAGCAATGTGGTCTTGCAGCCAGATACACACTTGATGCCGCTGCATATTGATGATGAAGTTTCCAGCTTGTCAGCGATTTTGCTCAATGATGATTATTACCACTTTCTTCTGGATGGACGAACAGTTACAGATGGTATCTCCATATTAGATGCTGAACATATTATTCCGCTGAAAATGAGAGCTTGGCTGGATTTGAAAAGCAAGAAAGCAGAAGGAATCCATGTAAACGCACGTGACATCAAGAAACACCGTCTGGATGTGTTTCGCCTGTTCCAACTTGTACGGGAAAATCAGAGAATACCTGTCCCGCAGTCTATAATGGAGGATATTACTCGGTTTATAGCACAAATGCGGCAGGAGGACATTCGTTTAACGGATATAGGTATTCGCCGCTCGAAAGACTCTATTCTGGATATTTATAGTCAAATGTACATTACAGAATAAAAGCGCCGCCCCCATGCTGAACATTCAGTGTGGGGGCAGTTTCATGGAGTGGAACAAATCGTCGCAGTGTCGGTCTTGTGTTTGCACTCCTGCATTTTCAAAGAACGAATCCCAAGGGGGCGGCCGGATTGGCCGCCCCTCTTTTACATACCGAATTGAAAGGAGACGGAATGGGTATGAGCAATCAAACGGAAGAAAAGGATCTGTTCCATGCGGTATCCCTGTCCGGCGGTAAGGACAGCACCGCTATGCTGTTGCTCATGGTTGAGCGAGGGCTGCCGATCCATGCGGTCCTGACGGCAGATACGGGCATGGAATTTCCGGAAATGTATGAGCATCTGCAAAAGCTGGACGACTATCTGTTTGCAGAGCGAGGGCTGCATCTGACGTGGCTGCGCCACCCAAAGGGCTTTGAGTGGCTGATGTTTGAGGAAAAGAAGCAGCGATCAGCCAGCATTGAAAACCGGCAGTGGCTGGGTGTTTCTCTATACGGAAACGGCTGGCCCGGTCCCCGTGTGCGCTGGTGTACGGGGCAGCTGAAAACGCATCTCATCCATAAGGAAATCAACCGGCTGAAAGGACAATACCGGGCCGTGAGTTATGTGGGTATCGCCGCAGATGAGCCGAAGCGCATCAAAAGCGAGCGCTATCCGCTGGTGGATTGGGGAATCACGGAGAAGGAAGCCCTGCAAATCTGCTATGACCGGGGTTATGACTTCGGTGGGCTGTATCAGATTTACCACCGCTGCTCCTGCTGGTGCTGCCCGTTGCAGGGCATTGGGGAGCTGCGAAAGCTCCGGCAGTATCACCCGGAGTTATGGGAGCGGCTGCGGGAAATGGACAAACGTGCGTTGGCACAGTTCGGTCCCGGCCCGCTGGGGCAATTCAAGAAGGATTGGAGCGTGGAACGATTGGAGCAGCGATTTGCGGCAGAAGCGCAGCAGCTTTCTATTTCATCCTTGCAGAAGGAGCGTGAGCGATGATGTATCGAGAACCGAGTGATTCCCCTTGGGGCCTTGTTGTACGCTGCGACACTTTGTGTCCCGGTGTGTATAGCGTATCCACGGCAGGCCACGGAGGGATCATGGCCCAAATCGACGCAGCTCGGCAGTTGCTGTCCCTGGAAGCACAGCAGGTCGGCTTTCAGGCAGGCGGGTATCTGAATTTTGAGGAGGACTGCGATGCGTCGGTGGCCCTGCGGGAACTGATGGACAGCGGTATCATTGCACCCCGGACGGATAACTACTTCCGCCCCGGCGAATATGAAGCCTGCATTGACCGGAGCCTGCAGCGCTGGAACCCGGCCTATTGGCGTGCACGGCAGAAACGGCTCTCTGTACAGGCGGCAAAAGCGACAAAGGAGCGTGAACGGTAATGGACTATGTAATCAAGATCATGACCCCGGCAGAGCGCAGCTACTGTTATACCGGCAGCCAGCAACTCGACAAGCAGGCCGGCTGCATCGGTCATTTGCGCGGGGACATGGACAGAAGAGGCAACGGCTTTTTCACCTCATGGGAGGATCATTGCGGGGAGCTGAAAACACAGGCGTTCAAGGATGAGTTTGATGATTTTATCAATGCCCTGCGTTTTGACGAGCGCTATGACGGCATTTTCAAAAACCGCAGCAGCCTTTCCCGATACTGCTATGAACACAAAGAAAGTGTGTTTGCCGAGGATTTTATTCCGCAGTACGGATTCCGGGTGGATACGCCGGAGTATGCCTATCTGCTGCGGCTGAATCCCATGCAGGGCGATTATAACCTGTATATCTACTGCTATCGCCGGGAGATGCTGGAGCAGCACATGAAAAAGGCGGCCCGCGGCATTTGCTTTCTTGATACAAGCGGCAAGGAACGGTTCCGCATTCCCGATGGGGACAGTATCCGTGTGACCCGTCCGGATGGCAGCCATAGTGACCACACCTGCCGCTACATTGACGAGAACCGCGCCGAGATCGGCTACGGGGTCGATAACCTGTATCACATGGCGCAGTTTGCCGAATGGATGGCGCGAAACGGCAACACTTATGTGCCGCTGCGCTCCTCCCTGCCAAAGCAGTGCTACTCTCTCCTGCTGGACACCGGAAATGTGGTGATTTTGAAACGGGGCGAAACCGGCTATTACAAGACGGACATTCCCCACACCTCAAAGGAAGAAGCCCGTGCGCTTGTGGAGGAATATAACCGCAAGCTGGGCGTGACCCGCGCCCAGGAGGAGGCCATGAAAGGCGGCTCCATGTTCGGCTTTGACAAGCCCATTGCCGATCCCGCCAACTACGATGCACAGGGACAGCCGTTAAAGCGCCGGGAGAAAGACCGAGGTGACGCACGATGACCGAGCAGAAACATATTATCTGGAGCAGCGATCCGGACTACGAGGATTGGAGGGGCGATCTGGAGGAACAGTACCCCGAGCTTTCTGAGCAGGAACGGATGGAATTGATGGTCGAGCAGAACAACGACTATCTCGATGACGAGCGGTGCAATCTGAACATTCAGCTCTCCCGCCCCATTCTGCTGATCGCAGACATCGGCCGATGGGATGGGCGGTATCCCGGTTATGCCGAGATCAAAAGCGGCAATATCCGCGATTGCCTGTATTCCAAGATGGACTATTCCACATGGTATGTAGACCGGCTGGGCGATCTGCGCTGCGATGCCGTACATCACGACGGCACGAACCATTATCTCTACCGTGCCTACAAGGAGAATGTGAGCGAAGCACAGATCGACCGGCTGAAAGAAAAGCTATACAGCGGCACCGCCACCCGCGCCGATGTGACCCGTGTGACAAAGCGCCTGGGCGATGAGATCGGGCGGGTCTACGGCTGGCGGTTTCCGCCCGTCCGGGAAGCGGCGCGAGAAAGATAGGAGGAAAACGGTATGTCTGTTGATGCAAGAAAAGAACGCTTTGAGCTGGTGGAGGTGTTTGACCGTCCCATGCTCTTTACCTGCCTGCGGGTAGACCGAAACACGGTGCCCAAGGGGCTGTATCTCTATGAGGTACGCAATGACGACGATCAGTGCGGGATCCCCGTGGAGATCGGCCGCTGGATCATGGTTAACCACTGGGGAACGCTGCTGTCTGCGACACCCATCAAGCTGGAGCCGAACCGGTACAATAACAACGCCTACCGCCATATCGACCCGGAAAACGACTGGAACTACACCGGCGATCTGTGTTCGGCCAAGGAATATATGGATAAATACCTGCTGAAAAAGGACAGGGAAAAACCAAAGGAAAGATAGGAGGTGCTGCCCATGGCACGCAGATTTCAGGAGATCACGGAGGTTTACCGGCAGGAGATCGCCGCACTGGCCCGCGCAGACCGGTGGGCGGCATTTCTGCGCTCTGCCTGCCGGAATTATAAGTTGCCCTTTGAGGAGCAGGTGCTGGTACACGCACAGCGCCCGGACGCAACGGCTGTGTTGGAGATAGAGCGCTGGAACCGTCAATTCGGCCGATGGGTCAATAAGGGCGCTACCGGCATTGCCGTATTTGATCGGGACTATCCGGGACGCACGCGCCTCAAGTATTATTTTGATATATCCGACACCCACGAAAGCCGTTTGTCCCGCCCCGTGCCGCTCTGGCAGGTGCCTACCGAGCAGGAGCCGGATGTGATCGAAGCATTGGAAAACCGATTCGGTGCGCTGGACGATAAAGGCACATTGGAGGAAGCCATAGTATCCGCCATGGAAAACGCTGCGGCGGACAATATGACGGACTATCTTGATGATCTGCAGAATTGCCGGGACAACAGCCTGCTGGAAGAACTGGACGAGCTGAATTTGTCGGTTCTCTATCGCCGTCTGCTGGAGAACAGTACGGCGTATATGTTGATGTGCCGCTGCGGGCTGGAACCGGATGAATATTTTGATCCGGAGGATTTCTCTGAGGTGTTCAATTTCAATACCCCGGAAACGCTGAATGCCCTGGGCGTGGCCACACGGGATATTGCCGAAAGCGGTTTGATCGCCATCGCATTGACCGTCCGAAGCCGTCAAAAGCAAATTCGCACAATTGCGCAGGTACCGGAAAATGAGTATCCTATAGACAAGCAAACAGAAACACCGACCGAAAGGAGCGAAAACCATGGAACTGACATACACGATAAAGGACGGCTACCGGCTGCCGGATCTGCTGCCGCCGCAGGAGCCGGAAACAGCCCTTGGGAAATACGGCCTGTTACGCCGGAGGTATCTGAAGGAGCACCGGAAGGTGCTGTTCACGAACCTGCTGACATCGGGCAGGCTGAACGAGCATCTGGCGGAGATCGACCGGACGGCGCGGCAGCGCGTGGAACAGACGGTGACGGCGATGGCTCAGGCCGAGGGCGTGACGGAGGAGCTGAAAGCCGCCGCCCCGATGAAGTGGGTGGGGCTGATGAACAACCTGAGAAACGCCGCCGAGGAGACAGTGCTGGCGGAGCTGATCTACAGCTGAACACCGAACCCGAAGAAGCGGACAGTGCGGAGGAAGCACCCTCTGAGCTGCCCGCTTTTTTGGATGAAAAGAAAATTTTCGCCATCATTGAAAACCGCAATGATGATCTGATCTACAAGAAGGCGCAGATCGAACTGTTTTTCCGGTCACATCCGGACGAGGCCGAGCGTGCCGAATATCTCCGCTCGGCATATCAAGACCGTTTCACCGAGATTCTTGCAGACGGAGCACGGCTGGGGTATCGTCCGCAGAAAAACGGTCTGCTCATGTGGGAGGGTGCATATCTTTCCCGTACCAGCGAAACCGTGTTTTCGTGGGGGCTTGTGGCAGGCTTTACGGCACAGCTCATTGACAAACGGGAATACTATGTCAACACCGAGATCAAACCGTTTGTGCCGATGGAATCACAGCAGCTTACGCTGTTTGATATGCCTGCGTTCGACCAACCGGAGGATACACCGGTCGCACCACTGTTCTCCCATCCCAAGCTGCCGCAGCAGATCATGGATGAAGCCCTGTGCGTAGGAGCCAACGATGAGCATAGCCGGCTGATCATCTGCGCTTACTTTATGAAGGATAAGCCGGACAACGCCGCATTCCTGCAAAAACACTACGGCGAGAACGGTGCAGGCTTCTATTTTGGCGGAGAGAAAGTTTCGCTTTGGTATGACGCCGAGGGGATGCGTATTGCCCGCGGCAGCACGGCGCAGCGGAGCAATGCCACACTGATCTCCTGGGAGGAAGCGGCAAAGCGTATCCGGGAGCTGTTGGAGCTGGGGCGGTATATGCCGCAAAGTGAATTGGATGAGGTCAATCACTACGAGCGGATGCGGCTTGCTGACAGCATTGCCTACACCAGCCGGGACATGACAACGGAAGCGAGAAACGCGGGATTTCTGCCGCTGGCCATGCTGGCGCAATCCGTCAAGGGCGGCTATCCGGAAACGCAGAAGCAAATTTATGAGCTTCTCTGTGCGCCGGATACGCTGCAAAAGTGCGTGGACGAATGGACGGCGTTCAACGCCGCGCTGGATGCAGGGCAAGACCTTTTGCGTTTTCGCTTTTACCGTCCGAAAGAGATACTGGAGCGGCTCCGTGATCTACAACGGGAGCCGCTTCATTTTACCGTTGCCGACGGGTTTGCTCCCGACCGGCAATTTTTTATTTCCGCCGATGAGATCGACAAGGTGCTGCGTGGATGGGACGGCAGCACCGACTATCGCCTTGGCGTGTACGCTTTTTACGCCACGCACAAGGATAAGACCGAGCGTGAAAAATACCTCAAGGATTATCACGGCGAGTACAGCGGTCATAGCGGCGGGAATGACAATCTCACCCACACCCGTGGCAAGGGCATTGAGTTCAGCCACGGCAGTATCACGGCCCCCTATGCCAAGGTCACGCTGAAATGGCCGGAGGCGGCCAAACGCATCGGGGAGCTGATCTCCCAGAACAAATTTCTCTCAGATGCCGACTGGGCGGCCATGCCGGAGTATGAGCGGAAACAGCTGGCCCGGAAGATCGTCAACTTTTTCATGGATACACCGGACGATGTGGTGCGGCCTTTTTCGCAAAACGCCATTGCGGACTATTGGGAGTGCGTAAAGGCTGTGACCGTTCAGCTCTCCGACGCCGACCGCGTGCAGGAAATTTATCAGAATATGCTCCCTGCCTGGGAAGCCACGAAAGAGGAGGATCGGCACTATACCCTGCGAAAGCAGGGCATAGAAGCCATGCGTGCCTATCTGGACGGCACCTATTCCGTGTTTGGCCTTGGGAAAACCCTGCAAACGCCAACGACCGAGGCCGTTTCCGAACGGCCGGCAGCAGAACCGGAGGTATCGGAGCCGGAACCGCCCATAGCGGAAGCGGAAACCTCAGAGATAGAACCGGCATTACCTGCCGAAGAAAAAGCTGTGCTCACAGCGCCGCAGCCCAAACGGGAGCGTATGCGGTTTGCACCGCTCTATCCGGAAATACCGACCGGGCAGCGGCACGACTTTCACATCACGGATCGGGAGCTGGGCGTGGGCAGCAAGGCGGAAAAGTATGCGTCCAATGTGGCGGCGATCCGCACTCTGCAAGCAGTGGAAAGCGAAAACCGGCTGGCGACGCCGGAGGAACAGGAAACCCTTTCCTGCTATGTGGGCTGGGGCGGCCTTGCCGACTGCTTCGATGAAAAGCACAGCCGGTACGCCGAGCTGAAAGCGCTGCTCACCGAGGAGGAATATGCCGCCGCCCGTGCCAGCAGCCTGACCGCTTTTTATACCCCGCCCGTTCTCATCGACGCCATCTACCAGGCGCTGGCACAGATGGGCTTGGAAAGCGGCAACCTGTTGGAGCCTGCCTGCGGCATTGGCAACTTTATGGGAATGCTGCCGGACAGCATGAGGGATTGCAAGGTCTACGGCGTGGAACTCGACAGTATTTCCGGCCGCATCGCCCGACAGCTTTATCAGAACAGCCGGATCGCTGTCACCGGCTATGAAAAGGCGGAGATACCGGACAGCTTTTTTGACGCAGCAGTGGGCAATGTGCCGTTTGGAAATATCAAGGTCGTTGACCGGCGCTACGACAAGCATCACTGGCTCATTCACGACTATTTTCTCGGAAAGACGCTGGACAAGATACGTCCGGGCGGCGTGATCGCCTTCATCACCTCAAAGGGCACGATGGACAAGGAAAGCCCTGCCGTGCGGAAATATCTGGCCCAGCGGGCCGACCTCATCGGGGCGATCCGCCTGCCCAATACGGCCTTCAAGGCCAGCGCCGGAACAGATGTGACCAGCGACATTCTCTTCCTCCAGAAGCGTGACCGCATTGTGGACATCGAACCGGATTGGGTGCATCTGGACACGGATGAAAACGGCATCCGCATGAACAGCTATTTCGTCCGGCATCCGGAAATGGTGCTGGGCGAGATGGCCATGGAGAGCACTCAATACGGCATGGACAGCGTGTGCAAGCCCTATGAAAATGCCGATCTTGCCGATCTTCTGAGCGAAGCGGTATCGGGGCTTCATGCACAGATCCCCACCTATGAGCAGGACGGGCCGGAGGAGGAAGATTTATCCATTCCCGCCGACCCGAATGTGCGTAATTACAGCTTTACCAGCGTAGACGGCAAGCTGTATTTCCGCATTGACAGCCGCATGGAGCCGGTCGAACTGCCGCTGACCACCGAGAACCGAGTGCGCGGCATGATCGCCCTGCGGGACTGCACCCGTCAGCTCATCGAGTACCAGGCGGAGAACCATCCCGATGAGATCATCCGGCGCGAGCAGGAGAAGCTGAACGGGCTGTACGATGCCTATGTCAAAAAATACGGGCGGCTTTACACCCGCGGCAACAACCTTGCCTTTTCGGATGACAGCAGCTATCCGCTGCTGTGCTCGTTGGAGGTGCTGGACAACGAAGGCAATTTCGCCCGCAAGGCGGATATGTTCACCAAGCGCACCATTCGCCCGCATGAGCCGGTCACGCAGGTGGATACGGCATCGGAGGCGCTGGCGGTATCTCTCTCCGAAAAAGCGCAGGTGGATCTCGGCTTTATGTCGGAGCTGTCCGGTAAAAGTGAGGACGAGCTGGTGCAGGAGCTTTCCGGGGTCATTTACCGGAATGTCCGTTGCGGTCTTACGCCGGAGGAGATCAGTCCGGTGCAGCTTGATCTGGCGGCATATCCCTATGTCACCGCCGAAGAATTTCTGTCCGGCAATGTGCGGAAAAAGCTGCGTATGCTGCAGGCGCTGCAAGCAGCGCTACCGGCTGAAAAGAAGCAGGAGCTTGCCGGGTATCTCTCCGCCATGGAAGCTGTGCAGCCGACAGAGCTGACCGCTGCGGAGATCGGTGTGCGGATCGGTGCATCATGGGTGCCTACCGATGTCTATCAGCAGTTTATGTTCGAGCTGTTCGGTACCAGCGTATACGCCAGGCAGAGAATGCGGGTCGTTCGCTCCGAATACAGCGGAGAATGGAACATCAGCAACAAAAGCATGGACGGCGGCAACATCAAAGCCGTCACCACCTACGGCACCAAGCGTATCACGGCATACCACATCCTAGAGCAGACACTGAATCAGCGGGTAGTCAAGGTGTTCGATACCGTTGTGGAGGACGGCAAGGAGCGGCCGGTGCTGAATGTGAAGGAAACTGCCATCGCCCAGGATCGGCAGGAGCTGATCAAGTCCAAATTTGCCGATTGGCTGTGGCAGGACATTGACCGGCGCGAACGGCTGTGCCGCATCTATAACGACACCTTCAATTCCATCCGACCGCGGGAGTACGATGGCAGCCACATCCGCTTTGTGGGGATGAACCCGGAGATCAGCCTGCGAAAGCATCAGGTGAACGCCATCGCCCATGTATTGTACGGCGGCAATGCGCTGTTGGCACACGAAGTGGGTGCAGGGAAAACCTTTGAAATTGTTGCCGCCGCTATGGAAATGAAGCGTCTGGGGCTATGCACCAAGTCGCTGATCGTGGTGCCCAACCACATCACGGAACAGTGGGCGGCAGAATGGCTTCAGCTCTACCCAGCCGCTAACATTTTGGTAGCTACCGAACGCGATTTTGAAAAGCGCAACCGCCGCAGGCTGTGTGCCCGTATTGCCACCGGAGATTATGATGCAATCATCATCGGCCACAGTCAGCTCATGAAGATCCCCCTGTCCCGTGAACGGCAACAGGCCATTTTGCAGCGGCAGATCGACGAGGTGCTGCTGGCCATCAGCGACGCTAAGCGGCAGAAAGCAGAAAACTTCACCATCAAGCAGATGGAGCGAACCCGTAAGTCATTGGAGGCGCGGCTGGAGAAGCTCAACGATCAGAGCACCAAGGACGACACCGTGACCTTTGAGGAGCTGGGCATCGACCGGCTGTTCATTGATGAGAGCCACAGTTTCAAAAATCTCTTTTTGATGACGAAAATGCGCAATGTCGGCGGTATCGCGCAGACGGAAGCGCAGAAGTCCTCGGATCTCTTTGCCAAGTGTCAGTATCTGGACGAGCTGACCGACAGCCACGGTGTTATCTTCGCCACCGGCACCCCGATCTCCAACAGTATGGTGGAATTGTATACGGTGCAGAGGTACTTGCAATATCAAACCTTGCAGGAGATGGGTCTTATCCACTTCGACGATTGGGCCAGCGACTACGGTGAAACCGTTACCGCCATCGAGCTTTCCCCGGAGGGCAGCGGCTATCGCCCGAAAACCCGTTTTGCAAAATTCTTCAATCTGCCGGAGTTGATGGCGACCTTCAAAATGGTGGCGGATGTGCAAACGGCGGATATGCTGAAGCTGCCCGTCCCAAAGGCCAACTTCCACACCGAGGTCATCCACCCCAGCGAGCTGCAAAAGAAAGCTGTTGCAGGACTGGCGGAGCGTGCCGAGCGCGTCCGCGCCCGTGTGGTCGATCCCAGCACCGACAATATGCTGCGCATCACCAACGACGGACGCAAGCTGGCGTTGGATATGCGGCTGCTAAGCTCTCTGGCACCGGACGATGAAAACAGCAAGGTTTCCGTATGCGCCCGGAATGTCTATCGGATATGGGCAGAGAGTACCGCACAGCGCAGCACGCAGCTGATTTTCTGCGACCTGTCTACTCCCAAGGCGGACGGCAGCTTCAATGTGTATGACGATCTGCGGCGGAAGCTGCTTGAGATAGGCATTCCGGAAAACGAGATCGCTTATATCCACACCGCCAACACCGAGCAAAAGAAAAAGGAGCTGTTTGCCAAGGTGCGCGGCGGCGAGGTGCGTATCCTCATGGGCAGCACCGCAAAAATGGGAGCCGGAACCAATGTGCAGGACAGGCTCATCGCCTTGCATGATCTCGATTGCCCATGGCGGCCCAGCGACTTGCAGCAGCGCCTTGGGCGCATCGTGCGGCAGGGCAACCAAAATCCGGAGGTGGAGATCTTCCGCTATGTTACCGAGGGCACATTCGATGCCTACCTCTATCAGCTGGTGGAATCCAAGCAGCGGTTTATTGCCCAGATCATGACCTCCAAAGCACCGGCCCGTGCGGCGGAGGATGTGGACGAGACGGCACTGTCCTATGCCGAGATCAAGGCACTGGCCACAGGAAACCCGCAGATCATCGAAAAATGCAATTTAGATATGGAGGTCAGCAAGCTGAATATGCTCCGTGCCAGCCATCTGAGCCAGCGGTATGCGCTGGAGGAGCTGGTGTTGCGGAAGTATCCGGCAGAGATCAAGGAACTAAGCGAACGCATCGCCGGATATGAGCAGGACAGCGCACGGCTGGCCGAGCATCCGAAGCCCGCTGAGGGCATTGCACCGATGGTATTAAACGATGTCACCTACGCCGAGCGTGAGAACGCCGGTAAGGCGATCATTGAAGCCTGCACGCACATGAATGGCGCGGAGACCGTTTCTATCGGCAGCTACCGCGGATTTTCCATGCTGCTTTCCTACGACGGTGCTGCCAACGAGTTTCGCATGGTACTCAAAGGCAAGCTGTCCCATACGGCTGTACTGGGAGCGGATGCAGGCGGCAATGTCACCCGTATCGACAACGCACTGGAAAAGATCACGGAGCACTTGGCCAACGCCCGGTCGCAGCTTGCCCATACCACCGAGCAGCTTGAAAATGCCCGCACAGAGATGACCGCACCCTTTCCGAAGGAGGCAGAACTGGCCGAAAAGACGCGGCGGCTGAACGAGCTGAATGTGCTGCTGAATCTTAACGAGCAGGATCGCCCCGTCATGGCGGATGAGCCGGACGAAGGCGACCGGATCCGACCAAAAAACGCAGAACGGGAGCGATAATTTGCACCTTTGCGCAACCTCAAAAAGCAAGCCTGCGGAGCGAGTTCCGCAGGCTTTGCTCTTGCTTCGATTTGTTTTGAGGGGATCACTTCAGGCAGTGACGGAGACCGCTGAGAACACGTACCCGCCCCGGACCGTGCGGATATAGGTCTGGCTGCCGCCCATCTTCCGACGGAGATTGGAGACGGTATTCGCCACGACCTTCAGGGTGTCCGCGCTGTCCCGGCCCCACACGGCGGAAAACAGGTCCTCCTTGGAAAGCGTGACTCCCGGATTGCTGGCGAGAAGCAGCAGCATATTGAACTCGATCCGGGTCAGCGCCAGCGCGGTTCCGTTTTGAAACGCCTGCTGGGATCGTCCGTCAATGGTTAGTTCCGGGAAGGTAAGCGTGTGCCGGGAACTGAGGGAGACCCGCTCTGCGGCGATGTCCTCCCGCCGCAGAAGGGCCAGGATCTTTTCCTCCAGATCCCCCTCGGCCCCGTTTGCTTGAATGATGATCATAGTGTGTCTGTGTGTTACTCCGTGTCCAGTTCGTGGAGCAAGTTGACCATCTCGATAGCGCTGACTGCACAATCGTAGCCCTTGTTGCCTGCCTTGGTGCCGGCCCGTTCGATGGCCTGCTCGATATTCTCCGTGGTCAATACTCCAAAGAGAACGGGTACGCCGCTTTCCAGAGACACGGCGGCGATCCCCTTGGAGACCTCGTTGCAGACGTAGTCATAATGGCTGGTGGAACCGCGGATCACCGCGCCGAGGCAGATGACGGCGTCATACCTGCCGCTCTTTGCCATCTTGGACGCCACCAGCGGGATCTCAAAGGCTCCGGGAACCCACGCCACATGAACGTCATCCTCCCGAACCTCGTGGCGCAGCAGGCCGTCCAGCGCACCGCTGAGGAGCTTGGAGGTAATGAATTCGTTGAACCGGGCGGCTACGATGCCCACCTTGATGCTTTTGGAGACCAGCTTTCCCTCGAAGGTTTTCATAACTAAGTACCTCTTTCTTTGTTAATATTCCAAAATGTGTCCCATTCGTGCCTGCTTGGTTTTCAGGTAGAACAAATCATGTGCCGTTGCCGCCATCTGGATCGGAACCCGTTCGGAGATTTCCAGGCCGAACTCGGAGAGCTGATACACCTTGTCCGGATTGTTGGTCAACAGGCGCAGGCTCTTGACGCCAAGCTCCCGCAGGATCTGCGCGCCGAGGAAATACTCCCGCTCGTCTCCGTGGAAGCCCAGAGCCAGATTGGCCTCCAGCGTGTCCATGCCCTGCTCCTGCAATTCATAGGCCCGCAGCTTGTTGATGAGGCCGATGCCCCGGCCCTCCTGCCGCATATAGAGCAGGATGCCCCGGCCCTCGTTTTCAATCTGGGTCATGGCGGCGGCCAGCTGCTGTCCGCAGTCACAGCGGAGAGAGCCGAAGGTGTCTCCGGTCAGACATTCGGAGTGGACGCGGCAGAGGATGTCCTTCCCGTCACCGATGTCGCCCTTCACCAGCGCGACATGGTGCTCACCATTCAGACGGCTCACAAAGCCGTAGGCTTTGAAATCGCCGTATTTCGTGGGCATATTCACCGCCGTGACCTGATCCACCAGCTTTTCGTGGCACTTGCGGTACGCCTGCAAGTCCCGGATGGTGATGAACTTGATACCGAACCGCTCCGCCAGCGTCATCAGCTCAGCAGTGCGCATCATGGTGCCGTCCTCCCGCATGATCTCGCAGCACAGGCCACATTCCTTCAGTCCCGCCAGACGGCACAGGTCAACGGTGGCCTCCGTATGACCCTCCCGCTCCAGCACGCCGTTTTTCTTCGACAGAAGCGGGAACATATGGCCCGGTCGGCGGAAATCCTCCGCCCTCGCGCCCTCCTCCACGCAGGCCATCGCCGTCACGGAGCGCTCGGCGGCGGAGATGCCCGTGGAGGTGGATATGTGGTCGATGGACACCGTGAAGGCCGTTTCGTGGTTGTCGGTGTTGTTCTGCACCATCTGGGGGAATTGCAGCTTGCGGACAAAGGCCTCCGACATGGGCATACAGATCAGGCCCTTGCCGTGGGTGGCCATGAAGTTGATGTTCTCCGTGGTGGCAAACTCGGCGGCGCAGATGAAATCGCCCTCGTTTTCACGGTCAGGGTCGTCTGTGACCAGAATGATCTTCCCCTGTCTCAGATCTTCCAGTGCCTCGGGAATGGTATTGAAATTCATAGTAAAAACTCCTTGTTAAAAGCCGCAGCGCAGCAGCATTTCTTTTGTGAGGGTGCTTTCGTTCGTTGTGGTATGCGGTTTCGGTTCTTCCGGACGCAGCAGCTTTTCAATGTACTTGCCCACCACGTCGGTCTCCAGATTCACAGGGTCGCCTCGGCGGCGCTGGTTTAGATTGGTCTGGGCCACCGTATGAGGGATGGTGGACACGGAAAAGCCCTCGCCGTCCACGGCGGCCACTGTCAGGCTGATGCCGTCGATGGTGATGGAGCCTTTTTCCACCACATAGCGCAATATCTCCGGCCCCGCGAGGACGGTGTACCAGACGGCGGTATCGTCTTTTCGGATGTTGGCAATGTGTCCCACGCCGTCCACATGGCCCGCCACGATATGCCCGCCGAAACGGCCGTTGGCAGGCATGGCCCGCTCCAGATTGACCACGCTCCCCGCCGTGAGTCCCGCAAGGGACGAGCGGTTCAGCGTCTCGTGCATCACGTCCGCCGAAAAGCCATCGGGAAAAAGCCGGGTCACTGTCAGGCAGATGCCGTTCACAGCGATGCTGTCTCCGATCCGGGTCTCCTCTAAAACAGTTTTCGCATGGATCGTCAGGACGGCGGAGTGCTGCCCGCGCTTGATGTTCTTGATCGCTCCGACTTCTTCTACGATTCCTGTGAACACGGATATTCCACCTCGCTTTCTATCAGAAGATCCTCGCCCAGCCGTTCCAAACGGCTGTTTTTCAATCGGAAGGCATTGGTCGGAGCGGGGACGCCCACGCCCTCCACGGGGGTTTTCGCATCCCTTCCGCCGAATAGCTTTGGGGCGATATATGCCTGCACCTGCTGCACGATGCCGCATTCCAGCGCGGCCCAGTTCAGCGTTCCACCGCCCTCCAGCAGGATGCTGTCGATCTGTTCCCGCCCCAGCCGCTCCATGAGCTGCCGGAGATCTACATGGCCGTTTTCCTCATTCAGGCAGAGCACCTGGCACCCGGCCATCCGGTAAACCGCCTGTCTTTCTGGGTCGGTGCAGCAGGTGGCGAGGATGGTCGGGATCTGGTCTGCGGTAGTGACCACCTGCGCCTGCGGCGGCGTCCGCAGATGGGTGTCGCAGATGATGCGAACGGGGTTTCGCCCGTTCTCCATACGGCAGGTCAGGAGGGGATCATCCGCCAAAACGGTACCCACGCCTACCATGATGCCCCGGAACCGGTGGCGCTGCTGCTGGACATGGCGCCGGGCCGTTTCACCTGTGACCCATTTGGATGCACCCGTATAGGCCGCGATCTTGCCATCCATCGTCATGGCGTATTTCATGGAAACGAAGGGCCGCCCGGTGGTGATGTAGTGGAAGAAGATCTTGTTCAGTGCGTCACATTCCTGGCGCAGAACGTTTTTCGTCACCTCCACGCCGTGAGACCGCAGGATCGCCACGCCCTTTCCCGCCACCAGCGGATTTGGGTCGGCGGAGCCGATCACCACCCGGCGGATGCCGGATGCCAGGATCGCATCCACGCAGGGCGGCTGCTTTCCGTGGTGGCAGCAAGGCTCCAGCGTCACATACATGGTGGCTCCGGCGGGGTCGGCGGTGCAGGATGCCAGCGCGTTCCGCTCCGCGTGGGGTTCACCGTACCGCTCATGCCAGCCCTGTCCGATAACTGCGCCGTCCTTTACGATCACGGCGCCCACCATGGGATTGGGCGCCGTCCAACCCCGGCCCTGTTCCGCCAGCGCCAAGGCCAGACGCATATATTCTGCATCGTTCATACCGTTACCTCCAAAAGAAAAAGCCCTGAACGAATCGTTCAGGGCAAGGTAGAAAGACACAAGTATCCTTGTGTAAAAGCAAAGCTCCGGAATGTAAACACATCCCAGAGCAACTTCCATAGACGCAAAGCAGTCCCCCTGCGTTGTCATCTTCTTTCATCCAGACTATACTGTCGGCTTCGGAGTTTCACCGAATCATGCCTTGCGGCTCGTGGGCTGTACCACCGGTAGGGAATCACACCCTGCCCTGAAGACTTTCTATTCAATTACGATGGAAGTATAGCACGGCGACAGGTGGATTGCAAGACCATTTTGCAAACCGGGACAAAACCGGGACGGTCAGACTTTCTGGGCGGGAGGTTCTCATGGTGGGATGGCTGGTATACCTTGGCAAACGGGAATTTCCCGTTGACCCACGCCGTGACCCACGAACAGAAAAACCGGGGCGGAAACAGTGGAACAGAGCGTATCTACGGGTATGGAAATCCCGCGGCAAACCCGCTTAACACCACTGAAAGCCCACGGAAGGCGTCCCTATCGAATCTTAGAAGAAATCGGCACAATGTCTACCAGGCAGTTACGAGAACGGAAATGCTTAAAATACTTGGTTTCCGTTTCCTTGCCCTCGCAGATGATATAAATGATAGGTCTACGCTTACGGCGACTGCCTTTATTGGGGTCGTATTCCTTTCTCATTCCTGCCATAAGCCGTCACCTCCGATAAACGGAATCGCACCAAAGCGTCCTTGCAAATACCCCTTGCGGATGTTCTCACCCTTTCTCGGAGAGAAGGACGCCAGCGAATACAACTCAGTCGCACAGGACTTCTCATCCTTTTCCGCAAACCATATCTGATCTCTGCGGAAGAAGGTAAGATCAAGCAGCATAGCATCATGCGTCGTAAACAGAAGCTGTGCTCCCTCTGTGTTGATCGTATTGTCCTGAACCATCTCGATCAGCCGCTTTGTCAGGAGCGGATGCAGACTGTCCTCGATCTCGTCAACGACAAGCAGTGCGCCGTTCTCCAGCGCTTGCAGCCAGCCGCCGATACGAGAGAAAAATCGTTGTGTTCCGGACGACTCCTGATCCATAAGGAGCTGAAAGTGTTCCACACTGCCATCCGCACCGATGACTCGGTGCGTGGTTGTAATTACCGGGGCCTTGCCGGAGATGTTCTTGACGGTCACATCGGAAATACCGAGGTCTGCAAGCAACAGTTCCTTCAGGATACGAGCCTTCTTCTCATCGCCGCTGACGATCTGCGCGACCGTTTCCGAAGTAGCCGGTGCTTCCTCCATCAAGAATGTCAGCTTTTCCAAGAACCACTTGTAGGCGTTTTCCGTTTGCGGCAAGTTCCAGTCATTTGAGGAAACAAGATACAGCTTATTATCCGGCGTGCGGTTACTGAGTGTGATTTGCTCATTAACATTCTCACGGAATTCGTATGCGCCGTTTTCTCTTGAGAAAATCAGTGCCTCGCGCCCGTTCGGCCAATGGTATAGATACTCCGTATAGATCTTCTTGGCATCAAAAGAAAAGCCGTAAGCATACCGAACACCTTGATAAATGAACACGACCTCAAAGGATGTAGGCACTGTGGTGTCACCAAACGGTTCCCATGGCAATTTTTGTCCCTTGGATATTTTGGCCGCTTCTCCGACGACCATATCCTTCATCGTCATCAGTGCGTGCAGCACATTACTCTTGCCGGCGGCATTCGCTCCGTAAATAGCAATAGCCGGTAAAAGTGCTCTCTTTTCGTCCGGGTGCAGCAGATAAGACTCCAAAGACTTATCCTTTGAAGCGGCAAAACTGATCACCGCGCTATCCTTGATAGACCGGTGGTTTTCAATCGAAAACTGTATAAGCATAAGCGGATACCTCCATCCACAGTATAGTTTCTCCATTCTTCGCCTATATTATAGCAGTTAAAATCGTCTGTGTCAATATTTATATCTTGTTTTTGCAGAAATAATGCAAAATCAGATGATAAAATTATTCAAGCGGAAGCGGATATAATTTAGCCATAGGAAAATTGATGGGAAAAATATCTGATAATGGATCGGCTCCTCTGCGCCCTTGCCATATACTATAAACGAGATTATCATAAGTTAATTTATCATATGAGGACACCACAACCGAATAACCCTGATCTGCATAGAGTATGCAGATCCCATACATAGCCGGACGGCTTTCACCGATGTGAAGCCTGTCCGGCTTATTCTATTTCAAGGAGTTGATGAACCGATGGGCTATGTTACAAGAGAGATGATCGACCGGGCAAAGAAAATGGACTTGCTGACCTACCTCCAGACTTATGAGCCGCAGGAGCTGGTGCATTTCGGCGGCAACACTTACTGCACCCGTGAGCATGACAGCCTTAAAATCTCCAATGGAAAGTGGTGCTGGTTCTCACGCGGGATCGGCGGAAAAACAGCGCTGGATTACCTGATTAAGGTCAAAGAGCTCCCTTTTACCGAGGCGGTAGAGCGGATCGTGGGACGGGCGGCGGAAAGACCGTCCGTTTTTCATGCCCGCGCTCAGCCGGAGAAGCCGAAAACGCTGCTCTTGCCGCCCAAAAGTAACAGCAATACCCGCGTTATTGCCTATCTGAAAAGCCGCGGCATTGACGGTGGATTGATCGAGCAGTGTATCCGTTCCGGCCAGCTGTATGAAAGCCTCCCCTACCATAATGCCGTATTCGTCGGCATGGATAGGAACGGAACGCCGCGCTATGCGTGCCTGCGAGGCATCGGAACGGATTTTAAGGGCGAGGCGACCGGCAGCGACAAGAGATTTTCCTTTGCCCTCCCGGCTACGGGCGAAAGTCGGATGCTCTGCGTATTCGAGTCGGCCATCGACCTGTTATCCTATGCCACCATGGCGCAGGCTGGCGGGCTGTCGTGGCGGTCACAGCATTTGTTATCCCTGGCCGGAGTCTATAAGCCGCAAAAGGAAACACAGGAGCACCGTCTGCCGTTGGCACTGACACAGTATCTGAAAGACCATGCGGAGATCAAAACCATTTGCCTGTGCCTGGATAATGACATGACCGGACGCAGCGCCACCGAGACGATCCGACAGCAGTTGGCCGAGCGTTATAAAGTGGCAAGTGCCTTCCCCCGGCAAGGCAAGGATTATAACGATTGGCTTTGTATACGGATGGGATTGCAACCGGCGAAAGAAAATCCGATGACGGAAAGGAGCTTTGCACGATGAGCGAATACAGGGTCATCATTACCGAAACATTGAAACGGGCCGTTACGGTGGAAGCCGAAAGTCGCGAAGAAGCCGAAGAAGCGGTGCGCCGTCAGTATCAAAACAGCGAGCACATTCTTGTGGCCGAGGATTTTGACGGTGTGTCTTTTTCGGCGCAGTATCCCAAACAGCAGGTCGAATTACCCTATGGGAAAATGAAAGAGCTGTTTCGTAAAGCCGAGCGTGCCGGCACTCATGTATGCGGCTATATCACCTTTATGCAGGACTGTTTTACCGTACAATACAGCGAACGCTCCCGCACCTACGCCGTGTCCAGCGGCAATAAAGCGTTTCAGCCGAACATGGGTGGATATTCCGTCTATGGAAGCTGTCTGGACGGAACGGATCCCTGTGTCCGGCTGGAGCAGTATATGGCGGTCGAACGCGGTGGTGAAAAGGGCTGGAGCGTAGAGCGCTGTTATATGCTCCGTGAGGACTATGACCGTGTGATGGCGCTTCCGGAGCGCGGACGGGATCGGGAGCGATGATCGTTTGTCGGCAGGTCGGCTCCGACGCACGACCGCAGGGAGCGTGAGAATGTGCTATACCAGCAAGCAACGCCTTTTGGGGACAAAAGGCAGCTTGACAGGGGCATCCCCCTGTAACCCCTGCGCCGCCGAGCGCGGCAATATTGCTATATGGAGGAATGAACATGACCAAACGAAACATTGAGATCAAGGTGCGGCTAAGTCGCAAGGAAGCGGAAAATCTGAATAAACAGGTAAAAAAATGCCGTCTGTCCCGCGAAGCCTACCTTCGCCATCTGATCACCGGAGAGGTACCCCGTGAAGCACCGCCGCCGGAATACTTTGCCTTTATGCGTGAGATGCACTATGTAGGGCACAACCTTAACCAGATCGCACAGAAAGCCCATGTACTGAATGTGGTGGATGCAAAGCGTTATGACGAGGACAGCAAGCGGCTGGACAAGCTCATCCGGGAGGTTACAGCGGCGGTCGTGCTTCCGGCAAAGCGGGAGTAATGCCATGGCTACCACATCCATCTGGGCGGTCAAGGGCTGGCTGGGCAAGGTGGTGCTGTATATCGAAAACCCGGACAAGACGGATAATCCGAAATTCTATCGCCAAGAGGAACTGACCGATGTGCAGACACAAAGCCTTTCGGATGTGATCGATTATGCTGTCCGTGCGGAGAAAACAACGGTCACACCGGACGATGAGAGTGCAATGGTGGTACGGCAATTTATCAGCGGCATCAACTGCCTGCCGTCCACGGCACGGGACGAGATGCTGGCAGTAAAAAAGCGTTTCGGCAAGGAGGACGGTGTGATCGCCTACCATGGGTATCAGTCCTTCGCGCCCGGCGAGGCCACGCCGGAGTTGGCGCATGAGATCGGCGTGAAGCTGGCGCAGCGGCTTTGGGGCGAACGGTATCAGGTACTGGTGGCGACCCATCTGGATAAGGAAAATCATCTGCACAATCATTTTGTGCTGAATACGGTATCCTTTGTGGACGGCATCAAATACCACCGCACCGAAAAAGATTATCATGATATGCGCACCGTGTCCGACACCCTTTGCCGGGAATATAACTTGTCGGTCATCCAACGGCCGCAAGCCGGGAAGTCAAAGCACTATGGGGAATGGCGTGCAGAGCAGGAGCAGCGTCCCACCTGGCGCGGACTGATCCGCAGCGAGATCGATGAGCTGATCCGGCAGAGCGTCACCGAAAAGCAGTTTTACTATCTGCTTCGCCAAAAGGGCTATGAGGTGAAATTCGGCAAGGATATTTCGGTGCGCCCTCCCGGTAAGGAGCGCTTTGTCCGTCTGACCCGGAATTTCGGAGAGGCTTACACCGCCGAGGCCATCCGGCAGCGTATTTTGCAACAGCCCCTGCCGCAGCCGGAACGGCAAATGACCGATAAACCAAGGCCAAAAACCTACCGCGTCCAAGGCAGCCGGCAAGCTGCGCGCAAGATCACCGGCTTTCGCGCACTGTATTTCTATTACTGCTACAAGCTCGGTATCTTCCCCAAAGGCCGTCCGCAAAACCGGGCGCGGCTCCATTTTCTGCTGCGGGAAGATCTGCTCAAACTGAATAACATCTCACAGGAAGTACGGCTGCTCGCACAGCATCAAATTGATACCGCCGAGCAGCTTGCTTTATATAAAAAGGAACAGGAGGTGAATATCCGAGAATTGTCCGCCAAACGCCGGGTACTGCAAAATGCGCTGCGCACAAAGGCAGTCCGGGACAGTCCCAAACAGGCCGACGCACATCGGGCGCAGATCCGGGAGTTGTCCGAAAGGCTCAAAGCGCTGCGCCGGGAAGTGCATCTGTGCGACGATATTGCCGAGCGCTCCGGCGTGATGGCGGAGAAACTGAAAGCTGTCCGGGAGGACGCACAAAAACAACGACAAAAGGAGGAACAACAGCATGAACACATCCGGAGACGCAGCTGAACAGGTCGTCCGACTGAGCTTGGAGGGCATGGAGGTTGCGGCAAAAATCACCGGCAGTGCGGCAAAGGAGGTGGCGGCGCTTCTGTACGCAGCACTGAAAAACCGGGACAAGAACAAAATCAAAGGACGCCAGCGGCTTACCTCCATGCTGCGCAGCGGCAAGGAGCTGACTATTTTCACCGTCAAAAATAAGGACATGGCCCGCTTTGTGGCTGATGCCAAGCGCTACGGCGTAGTCTACTGCGTTCTGCGGGAGGCAAAGGACAACCCACACGGCGTCAGTGAAATCATGGTACGCGCCGAAGATGCCGCCAAGATCAACCGCATTGTGGAGAACATCAAAATCGCCACGGTATCCGACCCCGAAGTCATCCGTGAAAACGCGGAAACAGGACGGGATAAGAATAAGGATGCCGCCGGGCAGACGGCTCCCGAACAGGAGCGCCCGCAAAAGAGTGAAGACGACCGGCTGCTGGATGAAATGATGGCAGCTCCTGCGCAGAAGCAGGAGGCTGCCCAAGAAAACCCCACGGCGGCTCGGACGGAGAAATCCCGTCCGTCCGAGCCTTCCTCAAAATCCAGAAAGAGATCCGCCGAGGGTACTGCTAAGGAAGATCGTCCATCTGTCCGCGAGGAGCTGAAGGAGATCCGCCGTGAACAGCAGGAGACGGAGGAGCGCAAGCCGACCGAACGCAGCAGACCCGCCAAGAGTACACGACCGCAAAATGAACACCGACAGACTCCGCCGAAAAAGCGGGTCAGAAAAAGTAAGGAGAGATAAGCTATGGCAAACTTCGATGATCTTTTTACCGCCCCCACTGCCACGGAAACGCAGAGCGACCGTCCGCAGCTGACCAAGGAGGAATATGCCGCCAAGAAGAAGGCGGAACGCGACAGCCTGTATGCACTGGCGGATGAAATGGCACAGGAGGTCATGCGGGACGGAGAAGCCTTTCGGGGCTTTTTGGATGTGCAGGCACGATTTGACCGCTATTCGGCCACAAACGCGCTGCTGATCTATGCACAGAACGATGAGGCCACCCGCCTGCGGGACTTTGACGGCTGGAAAGAACGCGGCATCTATGTCCGCAAAAACGAAACAGGCATTTCCATTCTGGAAGCCGGGGACAGCTATGTGACCGAAGATGGCCGCACCGGCTACTACTATAATGTGAAAAAGGTCTTTGACATCAGCCAAACGGATGCCAAACGCCAGCGGCAGCCGCAGGTGCATTATGATGACCGCCTGCTGCTTTCTGCACTGATCGCCAAGCGCCCGGTGCCCATTGAAATGGCCGACAGCGTGCAAAACGGTGCAGTGTATGACTATGAGCGCAAAACCATCTTCGTCCAGCGCGGTATGGACGGGCAAGACCTGTTTCGCAGCGTATCGCTGGCACTGGCTCGTGCCGAGATGGCGCAGCAGGAAAACAGTACCCCGCAGGCTGACGCCTTCAAAAGCTACTGCGTTTCCTATATGCTGTGCCGCAAGTACGGTGTGGACACACAGGGGTATGATTTCAGCCGCTTGCCCGATGAGCTGAAAAATGCGGAGCCGCAGACCATTCGCGGTGAGTTGACCGACATTCGTGACACGCTGCAGACCATGACCGGCAAAATGGCGCGGACGCTGGAGCAAAGCCGCACGGCAGCGCAAAAGGAAACCGGAAAGGAGCGATGATCCATGGAAAAACAGGATATGCGTGTATTGACCCTTGATCCGTATCAGCACGGCGTCGTGATCAATGCACTCAACAACCTGCGTAACGATTTGATCGAGGACAAACGCCCCACCGATATTGTCGATGAAGTTCTCATTAAAACCGTTGACGCACCGAGCAAATCCAAAAGAGTCAAGCAGAAAGATGAACGGTAAACAAAAATGGCTGTGGTATGCGGCGGGGCTGATCCCTGCGGTGTGGCTGGGGCTGCTGATCGCCCCGGCTGCTTCCGGTGGCCTTCCCGAGATCCTTCGGCAATTTCCATCGGCAATGAATGAGCCGTTTCATATCGAGTGGTGCGAGGACAGCCTGAAAACTGTCCTCGTTTTCATTGCCCTGTATGCCATGGTGATCGGGGTCTATCTTTCCACTCGCCGTCATTACCGGCGCGGCGAAGAACACGGCTCTGCCAAATGGGGCGATGCGGAAACCGTGAACCGAAAGTACCGGGCACGCCCACCAAAGCCAAACAAGGTGTTCACACAGCACATCCGTATGGGGCTGAACGGCCGCAAGCACAAGCGCAACCTGAATACCGTTATCATCGGCGGCAGCGGCGCGGGCAAGACCCGTTCGTATGCCAAGCCCTGCCTGTATGAGGCTTGCCTGTCGCCGCAGGGTTCGTCCTTTGTCTGCCTTGACCCCAAAGGCGAGCTGCTTCGCGATTCCGGACGGCTACTGGAGGAATCCGGATATGAGATCCGGGTGCTGGATCTGCTGCACATGGAGAAAAGTCACTGCTATAACCCATTCGTCTATCTGACCGATGACAACGAGGTGCAGATGCTGGTGACGAATCTGTTCAAGGCGACCACACCCAAGGGCAGCCAGACCAATGACCCGTTTTGGGACACGACGGCCGCTATGCTGTTGTCGGCGTTGGTCTACTATCTCTACCACGAAGCGCCGCCCGATGAGCAAAACTTTCCGATGGTCATGGAAATGCTGCGCGCCGGTGAGGTGCGGGAGGAGGATGATTCCTACCAGTCGCCGCTGGATGTGTTGTTTGAGCGGCTGGAAATGCGCGACCCGGAACATATCGCGGTCAAGTATTATAAGGACTATCACTCCGGCAGCGCCAAAACACTGAAAAGCATCCAGATCACACTGGCGGCAAGGCTCGAAAAATTCAATCTCTCGTCTGTGGCGGCGCTGACCGCCACGGACGAACTGAATTTGCAGGATATGGGCGAAAAGCGTGTGGCACTGTTTGCGCTGATCTCGGACAGTGATACGAGCTTCAACTTTTTAGTATCCGTTTTGTATCAGCAGCTCTTTCAGCAGCTTTTTGACAGCGCCGACCATAAGCACGGCGGCAGCCTGCCCGTCCCCGTACACTTTTTAATGGACGAATTTGCGAACATCTCACTGCCGGAGGATTTTGACAAAAAGCTCTCCACCATGCGTTCCCGCAATGTGTTCGTGTCCATCATCCTGCAAAACATTGCGCAGTTAAAGGCGCTGTTTGAAAAGCAGTGGGAGAGTATTTTGGGCAACTGCGACGAGCTGCTGTATCTCGGCGGCAACGAGCAGGGATCCCACAAGTACATCTCGGAACTGCTCGGCAAGGCCACGATCGACACGAACACCTACGGAAGATCGTCCGGGAGAAACGGCAATTACAGCACCAATTATCAGATCACCGGGCGTGAATTGATGACACCGGATGAGGTTCGAATGCTGGACAACGGCAAGGCGCTGCTGTTCATTCGCGGCGAATTACCGGTCTGCGACGACAAGTTTGACATCATGACCCATCCGCTGGTGTCGCACACCCCGGACGGCGGCGCACCGCCTTATATCCACGGAAGCGCCGAGTACGCCATTGCAGCGATCACCATTCACGACCGGCTTCTGCCAACGGATCCCGTGGCAGTTCCGAGCGAAAACGAAACCCAATACGAGCTCCTTTCCAACGAGGAATTGGAGGCAATTTATGAGCTGGAGGAAAAACCCAATGAAGCATCTCAAAAGCACTAAGAAAAGCAAACACACCCACACCCGTCCTCTGCCTATAGGGAAAAAGAGCAGGGGTGTCCTGGCGGTCTATGCCGCTGTTGTGTTCACCGTATGTTGTCTGCCCATGACAGCCTTTGCCGCAGGAAATGACCCGTTGGCGGTCATCAACAATCTGTCTGATTTTATCTTCGGCGTGATCCGCGCGGTCGGTCTGATTCTGCTGGGCTGGGGTATTGTACAGATCGGTCTGTCCTTTCAGAGCCACGATCCCAGCCAGCGCAGCAACGGATTTCTGACACTTGCCGGCGGTGTCGTCGTGACCTTTGCTAAGGAAATCCTGACGCTGATCACGGGTTAATGGAGGAAAGGGTCATGGAAAAGTGCCAATGCTATATCCATTCGCTGAAGCAGGGTGAAAATCATGTGCTCGGAGAGGCGACGATTTTGAAACGCCTCGGAGACAATGACTATCTGGCAGAGTATAACGGCGTAAAATGCCACGCCATATTCAATCCCTTTGCCGGGCGCTACTTTGTGGATGATGTGTATGGAGTAATCCGCAGCACACCCAACCGGGGCGAGCGATAATCAAAATACGGCAGCGAGGGGCAGGCTTCGCGCCTGCCCCCTTATGCTGTCGGGAAAGGAGGAAGCTATATGAGTGATAATTGGGTCGTACAGAATCTCGAAAACGCACTTGAAATATGGAACGAAAAGCTGGCGGAGATATGGCAGCTGCTCACACAGTCCCCCGAAAACTTCAAGGGCGGCACAATATGGAATGTGATCAAGACCATTAACGGTACTGTGCAGGCCATCGGCTTGGCGCTGTTGGTGCTTTTTTTCGTGGTAGGTATCGTTAAGACCTGCGGCTCCTTTGCCGAGGTCAAAAAGCCGGAGGTGGCGATCAAGCTGTTTGTCCGCTTTGCATTGGCGAAAGCGGTCGTCACCTATGGGCTGGAGCTGATGATGGCGCTGTTTTCCATTGTGCAGGGCGTTATTTCCACTATAATGACGGCGGCCGGTATGGGCACAGCACAGCAGACCGTGCTTCCGGCAGAGATCGTGACCGCCATTGAGGACTGTGGCTTTTGGGAAAGTATTCCGCTCTGGGCAGTGACCTTGATCGGCGGATTGTTCATCACAATCCTCTCGTTTATCATGATCCTCTCCGTTTACGGGCGCTTTTTCAAGCTCTATATTTACACAGCTATCGCGCCGGTACCGCTGGCTACCTTTGCCGGTGAACCGAGTCAGCAGGTGGGTAAGAGCTTTCTGAAATCCTACGCCGCCGTTTGCCTGGAGGGCGCGATTATTGTGCTGGCCTGTATCATCTTTTCTCTGTTCGCATCCACTCCGCCCGTGGTCGATCCGAACGCAGCGGCGGTCACACAGGTGTGGTCTTACATTGGCGAGCTGATTTTTAACCTGCTTGTACTGGTGGGAACGGTAAAAATGGCAGACCGCGTAGTACGCGAAATGATGGGTCTTTAATTTGAAGGAGGAAATACAATGATTCAAAATAATGTAATTCGCAGCGATGATCCCCAGGCGGTGGAAAAGCTGCAAGCGAAGCTCGATAAGCTGACTAAGCAGCACGCACGCATGAAGGAGATCAACGCCTACTTCAAGAAACACGCCACAGCGCTGGGCTGTCCCGGCCTTTCGGACGCGGAGGCGGCCAAGCTGGACGAGCGTGTGCAAACCGGCTATTCGTGGGAAAAGCAGCCCTATCCGTCTTATATACTCAGCGGCAACACAGCGGAAATGCGCAGACTTAGGCAGCGCATTGAGGAGGTGTCCCGAACACAAAACACGGAATATGCAGGCTGGGATTTTCCGGGCGGTCATGCCGAGGCAGACAAGGAAGATAATCGCCTGCGCCTGTATTTTGACGGAAAGCCCACGGAGGAACAGCGAAGCAAGCTAAAATATAACGGCTTCAAATGGGCACCGTCTGTCGGCGCATGGCAGCGTCAGCTCAATGACAATGCTATTTATGCTGCCTCGCGGCTGGATTTTCTCCGCCCGGAGAGCGGTGAAAGCCCCACGGCGCTCCAACCGAAAGTACCGGCTAAAAGCACACCGGAGAGAGGATAACGACTATGGAAATCAAGATCAATCGCGAGATACGCGAATATAAAGAGAATATGTTTTTCGGGCTGTCGCTGCGGCAGCTCGTTTTTTCTGTGCTGGCCTGCGGTGTTGCCGTCGGTATTTATTTCGGTCTGCGGAATGTGCTGGGTACGGAAACGGTCAGCTGGCTGTGTATCCTCGGCGCGGCTCCCTTTGCTGCCATGGGCTTTGTAAAATACCACGGCATGACGGCGGAAAAATTCGTGATCGCATGGGTACGCTCGGAATTTTTGATCCCCAGGCGGCTGACCTTCAAGCCGAAGAATTTATACCGCGAAGCCATGCGGGAAGCGCACGCCAAAGCCCAAAAACGACACTGACATTGGAAACTTGGGTGCATTTTACCCTAAGTTCAAAACGACATCCGACCACACCCGAAGGAGGCAAAAATGCTGAAAACACTGAAAAACATCCGCCGCAGAGATACGGATAAATTTATGATCCCTCACAGCGTGCAGGAGGTGATCCCCATCCGCACGGTCTGGAAAAGCGGTATTTTGCTTGTGGGGCAGAACCGCTATAGCCGCACCTGGCAGTTTTCCGACATCAACTACGCGCTGGCCGGCGAGGAAGATCAGAAATCCATGCTGCTGGGGTACAGCGCCCTGCTGAACCTCTGCGACAGTAATGCCGACACCAAGTTGAGCATCGTCACCCGAAAGCTCAACCGCCGTGATTTTGAGGAATACATCATGATCCCCTATGAAAACGACGGCCGCGACCATTACCGCAAGGAATATAACGATATGCTGCTGGAAAAAGCATCCCACGCCAGCGGTATGATCCGCGACCTGTATATCACGGTGACGATCACACGCAAAAGCTATAAGGAGGCCGAAAGCTATTTCGCCCGCACCGGTTCGGAGTATACGCTGACGCTCTCACGCCTCGGCTCGCGCTGCACGGAGCTGGATATGATGGATCGGCTGCGCATTCTGCACGGCTTTTTCCGTCACGGCGAGGAAGCGGACTTTCATTTCGACCCAAAGCTGTCCATGAAGCTGGGTCACAGCTTTAAGGACTACATCTGTCCGGACAGCTTTGAATTTGACCGGGACTGTTTCCGCATGGGCGACCGTTACGGCCGTGTGCTGTTCCTCAAGGATTACGCCGCCTATCTGCGGGACGATATTCTCTCGGAGCTGTCCGGTATTGACCGGCCGATGATCCTATCTATTGATGTGGTACCGATCCCCATGGACGAGGCGATCCGCGACGGAGAAAGCCGTCTGCTCGGCGTAGAGAGAAACATCGTGGACTTTTTACGCAAGCAGCAGCAAAACAACAATTTCTCCGGCACGATCCCCTACGACATGGAAAAGCAGAGGGCTGAGATGAAGGAATTTCTTGACGACCTCACCTCCCGTGACCAGCGAATGCTTCTGGGCATGGTGACGCTGGTGCATACGGCGGACAGCAAGCAGCAGCTGGACGCTGACACCGACTATATCCTCACCTCTGCCACACAGCGGATGTGCCAAATGGCCACGCTGCGCTTTCAGCAGATGGACGGCCTGAACACAGCACTGCCCATTGGCGTGCGGAAAATTGATATTCTGCGCACCTTCACCTCGGAAGCGCTGGCGGCGCTGATGCCGTTCCGTGTGCAGGAGATCATGGAGCCGGGCGGCATTTATTACGGTGAGAACGCCATCTCCGGCAATCTGCTGCTGTGCAACCGTGCAAATTTGCTCAACCAATCCACCATCATTACCGGCGTACCCGGCAGCGGCAAATCTTTTTCGGCAAAGGAGCTGATCGTCTTTCTGGCGCTGGCCACGAAGGATGATATTTTGGTCTGTGATCCCGAGCGCGAGTATTATGCGCTGGGTCAGGCGCTGGGCGGTGAGGTCATCCGCATTGCGGCGGGCAGCCCCGACCATATCAACGCCATGGACATGGTGGAGGGCTACGGCGATGGCGGCAACCCGGTAGTAGATAAATCCGAGTTTATCCTGTCCCTGTTTGAACAGCTTGACCGCGGCGGCATCGGCCCCTTGCAAAAGAGCATCATCGACCGGTGCGTAGACGCCGTGTATGCGGCCTATAAGCGCGGCGGCCCTGTCCCGACGCTTCGTGTTCTCCGGGAAAAGCTGCTGGCACAGCCGGAGGAAGAAGCCCGCGATCTGGCGCTGGCGCTGGAGTTGTTCACCACCGGCAGCCTGGATGCCTTTGCCCATGAAACCAATGTGGACACCCAAAACCGCATCGTTATCTATGACATTATGGATCTGGGGCGTCAGCTCAAAACCATGGGGCTTCTGATTATCACCGACGCTATGCTCAACCGCGTGACGGAAAACTGGCGCAAAGGCAAGCGGACGCACCTGTTCATCGACGAATTTCATGTGGTCTTTCAGAATCCGTACAGCGCGGATTTCTTTGATTCCGCATGGCGTCGCTTCCGTAAACGCGGTGCCTATCCCACCGCCATTACGCAGAATGTGGAGTATCTGCTGGATTCCGTTCAGGCCAGCACTATGCTGTCGAATTCCGAAATGCTGATCCTGCTCAATCAGGCTCCCAGCGACCGGGAGAAACTGGCAGCACTTTTGAACATTTCCCCGGAGCAGACCGGCTATATCACCAACGCCCCGGCAGGCTGCGGCCTTTTGCGCTACGGCGGCGCACTGGTGCCCTTCAAAAATCAGTTTCCGAAAGATACGGAGCTATACCGCCTTATGACCACCAAACCGGATGAGAGCATTATTGTGGGAGGAAATACGAAATGAGAGGTGCACAGAAACATCATGGCGGATATTAAAACAAAAGAGTCGGTTCGGGGTACGGTCAAGACCATTGACCGTGCTGCCGTTGTCTCTGAACGCATCAAATCTGCCGCCGTTCGCACCAAGGACACTGCGGATACCGCTGAAAAAAACGCCGCTCCTGCGGAGACTTCTCCGCAGGAGTACGGCGCACAGCAGATCAAAGATACCGTGCGCCGATGTGTGGCAGGAACCGAGGTTCAGCTGCAAAAACGCGGACGGCGCGGGTTTTCCGATGCGAAGCGCAATGCCGGTAAAGCACGGGACAACATTCAGAAATGCAAGGATGCGTTCAAGGGAACCCAGCCGAAAAAAGCCACACAGCAAGCGGTTCAGAAAGCCGGAAAGGGTACGCTCAAAACGGCACAGTCTGCCGGAAAGGGCTCCGTAAAGGTCGCACAGAAGGGGGTCAAAACCGCGCAGCAGACCGGGCGGGCAGCAGTAAAAACAGCGCAAACCACGGCTAAGACCGCCAAGGTGACGGCAAAGGCTTCCGCAAAAGCGGCGCAGAAAACCGTACAGGCGGCAAAGGCGGCAGCCAAGGCTACGGTACAGGCCGTTAAGGTTGCCGCAAAAGCCACCGTTGCGGCGGTCAAAGCGATCATTGTCGGAACAAAGGCGCTGATCGCCGCCATTGCCGCAGGCGGCTGGGTCGCGGTAGTCGTCATCCTTGTGCTTTGCGTGGTCGGGCTGATTGCCAGTTCCTGCTTCGGCATCTTCTTCTCCGGCGAGGATAGCGGCACGGGACAGACCATGCGGCAGGTGGTACAGGAGATCAACACCGATTATCAATCGCAGATCGACGATGCAAAAGCAGGCAGCACCTATGACGAACTGGAAATGTCCGGCTCCCGCGCCGTCTGGCCGGAGGTGCTGGCCGTTTATGCGGTGAAAACCACTGCTGACCCCGATGATCCGCAGGAGGTCGCCACGGTGGACGATAGTAAGAAAGTCATCCTCAAGGATATTTTCTGGCAGATGAACGACCTGTCTTCCCGCACGGAGAGCAAGACTGAGGATGTCATCACTGAAACCGACGACGGCCACGGAAACATTGTGGAAACCGTCACGACGGTCACACGCACCTATCTCTATATCACGGTCAGCCACAAGACCGCCGAGGAAATGGCTGAGCAATTCGATTTCACCGCCGACCAGCGGCAGCAGCTTTCCGAACTGCTTGCCGAGGAAAACCGCAAATTGTGGTCATCCGTTCTCTACGGCATCTATTCCGGGGACGATGCCATCGTTACAGTGGCGCTGTCGCAGGTCGGAAATATAGGCGGCGGACCATACTGGTCTTGGTACGGATTCGGCAGCCGTGTGGAGTGGTGCGCCTGCTTTGTCAGCTGGTGTGCCGACCAGTGCGGTTATATCGACACCGGTGTCTGCCCGAAATTTTCCGGTTGCGGAAACGGCGTGCAGTGGTTTCAGGAGCGTGGGCAATGGCTGGACGGCTCCGCCAAGCCTGTTTCCGGCATGGTTATCTTCTTCGACTGGGACAACAAGGGCGGCTCCGGCCCCCAGGATGGGGAGGCTGACCATGTGGGCATCGTCCAGAAGGTGGAGGACGGAATCATCTACACCGTAGAGGGCAATTCCGGAAACCTCTGCCGGGTGAACCGCTATCCCATAGGACATTACGAGATTCTGGGGTATGGTGTTCTGTGCCCGTAACAAAGAAAATGGTGTCACCCCATCGGGTGGCACCATTTTTCTGAAAAGCAACGCAACAAACGAATTGACGATAATGTGCTAAATAGTATAATGAATTTGTAGTAAACTCACGGAAAAGGAAAGCGTCTGTAGATTTCGTAAATTTACCCCATTTGCGATAGCGCTGCCAAAAGCTGTTGATATTGGAGCGTTTCCGGAAAAACTGACGGAGACGGTGACGGCGCAAATTCTGCGGCCAGCGCCGGAGCAAGGAAGCAAATGCTTTGGATCACCCGCATTTTGTGCTCCAGGGACGAATGGACATAGACTTGAAGTGTAGTGCGGACATCCGCATGACCCAGCATCTCGCTCAGGCTCTTTACATCTATCCCACGCTCCACACAGCGGGAGGCGTATGTGTGCCGCAGCGTGTGAAAATTTCGGTACGGGATACCCGCTGCTTTCAGCAAAGCCCGGTACTGATATTGCATTGTCCGTGGCTCCATCGGCACATTTTTCCCAGTCAAGAGATAGTTTTCGCCGTTGGGATGGGACTGGACCAGCTTTTGCAGAAGGGCGGCCATGTCCCCCGGCAGCGGGATAGTACGCCGGGCGCTGTCACTTTTGGGCGGCAGCACCATCAGACTGGTGCGGTCCCCACTGCGGATGCGCTGTACGGTTTTGCGGACATGGACTACCCCATTCCGCAGGTCAATATCCTTATATTGCAGGGCGCACAGCTCCCCAAGACGCAAGCCGGTGTTCAGTGTCAGCAAAATGCCGATACCGGTTGTCGTCGGTTCGTCCATGATCATCTGTGCCAACCGCTGGATCTCGTCCGGATAGAAGATGTCGATCTGCTTTCGTCGATACGCTGGCAGCTCCACAGTCATCCCCGGACTGGGGCAGTCCAGCTTTTTGGCGCTGTATCTCAGGATGGACTTCAATAACACCCCCACGTCTCTGGCGCTCTTCCCGGAAAGACCGTTTTTCTGTAACCGACGAAGAAATTCGGAAATTTGGTTCGCCGTCAGTTGGCTGAGAAGAACGGCCCCAAAAACGGGCAGAATATAGTGTTTCAGTACATAGGTGTACCGGGCAAGGGTGGACCGTTTCAAGTCATCCTGCTTGTCCGCAAGAAACCGCTCCGCAGCCTGATTCAGTGTGAGCGAGGAAGCTGCTACCGGCGCTTCTCGACAGGCGTCCAAACATTTCTGCCGTTTCGCACGGCACTCCCGATAGCTTCCGGCATAAACATAGCCGTACTCGGCCCGGCCGGAGGGCGACCGTCCCCGGATATACCGCCCCTCCCACCGGCCATCTTTTCGCTTGTAAATGTTCTCTCCACGCTTCGGCATATAGGCTCCTCCTTGACGATGTATTTGACGGCGTATTTTACTTGCATTTCCCGTTTTGACCGATACAGTTGGCACAAATGCGCTGAAACCGAGTATAACTATCATGCGTATTTGTAATTTGCATGAGATTTTGCTAAATTCCGGCAATACGGTCATTGACTTTTGCGGTGAGTGCCGATATAATATGGATGGTTAGATAGATTTAGGTATCGCAAATGGGGTAAATTTACGAAACCCCATTTCCGGAATTCCTATTCTATCATTCCCCATCAAGCCTAAGTTGATTCTCAAAAATAAAATAATTGAATCCGATGATGCGACACGGCGGTCATCCGAGCCGGAAACGGCCAGGTGATTGCCTAAAAGGAAAGGGGTGTAATGCCCCATGCGGTCGGCACTGTAAGCGCAAGGATATGATCGAGGCGGGAAACCGCTGGGGCGAAAGCTCGTCATTGCGAGAAATCGTGAGAAGGTAGATTATGGACGAAGAGGAAAATCCTCGTGGCGCAAGTCAGTAGAATTGTGTAGTTTAGGATTCCGGGCAGCGGGCGCTCTCTCCGTGGTGCTATATGGCAGGAGTGTACGCTGATGACCCATTATGGGTTTATCGGCGTATTATTTTTACCATTTACGAACACGGAGGAGGTGTGCCCCTATGGGGAAGGTCGCGGGCGCTCAGAATTTTGACGGCAGGAACTGGCACGAACAGCATATCGCAAAGCGGACACGGGCGGCTCTGGACGAGCAGGACCGGGCCTTTGCGGAGCGTCATGCCGGGGATACGCTGGCGGAATTGGCCTGTTATCTGCGGCGCTGCGCCGAACATTGGGGACGGTCCCCTGCCCCATGTGAGATCGTCGGCGGAAGCTACATTGCCGAGCGGTTCGGCAGTTGGTCGGACGCTCTGCGGGCGGCGCACCTGAATCCTGCGTACAGCAACCCGCATAACCGGTCCAATGGCCGGTATCAGCGGGAAAAGAAACGCCAAATCGAGCTGTACCGGGTGGAGCGGGACGCCAAACGGGCGGAACGGGAAAAGAAAAATCTGGAGCGCCAGCGCATCAATGCCGCACGGGCGGCGGCCAGGCTGGCGGACGAGCCTTGCGAAGCCGAGCCGACAGAGGCCGCTCTCTGAACGGCAAGCAATTTCGGTAAGCACGTTGCCAAAGCGGCAGCGAGTTTATAATAAAAATTCTCTAAGGAGGAAAACAACATGAAGAAAAGACTTTTGTCTCTGATCATGGCTGTCATGATGGTCGTTGTGCTGGTCGTCCCGGCCGCAGCTGCCACCACGGACACGACCAGCGACGGCACGGTGACCGTCTACGTCACCTACGGTATGTTTACCAAGGGTGGCTATGACACGGCTGCGAAGGCTCCCAAGGCTCAGGAGTACAACAGCAACGCAGCACCGACCTCGGACGACATCAACGCAAACTTCTACATCAACGCTTATACCCTGAGCATCAGCACCATCGAGACCGACTACATGGCGACCACGCAGGGGCTCTATGGTGTCCCCGATACCAGCGTATCCTATTTCAAGACCCCGAATTTGGTGGATGCCATTCTGGCTGCGTTCTTCGAAAACGGCATTGACATCACGGACCCTAATGTTGTAAGTGCCGGTTGGGACGCTCATCCCGTGGTTGGTAACCCCGGCGGTTATATCAATTCCGTGTCTCCGGATGTGCCTAAGTACAATGAGACTATCAAGCAGACTGTGGATGGCGTACTGTATAATATTTACAGCGGAAGCGGCTGGAACATTGCCTGCGGCACCAGCGCATCCAATATCAAGGCTCTTGATGCCTATGGCACCAGCACTGCTCTGACGGACGGCATGATCATTGTCTTCGATTATAGCGAGTACCAGATTTACGATGTACGGTAACCCCCGGTAACACAATCTAAAATCTGCCGAAGGGGTGGGGTTTCCTGCCCCACCCCTTCGGCATTTTTCTATTCTATGAAAGTGCAGGTGACACACAACTTATGAAAAAGCGCCTTTTTGCAGGGCTATTGACGGCAGTTTTGCTGGTCAGCCTGCTGCCGTTGAGCGCCTTTGCTTCGGAAGATGAGCAGAATAGCGGGCTAACAGCAGCGGAGCAGACGGAGACGACGCAGGCCGCAGAAATGCCGGAAGCTGAACTGGACATACAGAATGTCCCGGCAGAAACAGCTTCGTCCGAAAGTTCGTCCGTCGATGTGACAGACTTTTCTTTTTATGCGGTGCGGACTTGGCAGTCAACGGGCTACTATAATCAGCGTTCAGAAAGCCGGATTCAGCTGACAGAAAAAGACGGCGAATATATTCTTTATGTGCCTGTAAACGGCATTAATGATTTGGGAAAGCACTGGGATCTGCGTGTGCAGGCTCCGCAAGCCTATTCAAGCACCTTTTCTTTGTATTATATCACCTATCGAGACCTCAGCAAAAAAGATGACGGAGTATCTAGTAACAGTGATGTCGGCTACTCCGTAAATGCTATTTCCGAAACCTATACCACCGAGAACGGCGAAACCGTTCAGAGTGTTCAAACGGATCTGATACATACAGCGGCGAACAACTACTTCAAGTGGTCCGATACCATGACCCTGACCTGGACAAAAGACGGGGAAGAACAAAACTGCAAACTCCACATCGTACCCTACTGCGATTTGGAGGAGCCGACTCATCTGACCGTATCCACCATGAACGGGAACAACATGGAGGGCTGCCCTCTGGCTCAGGTGGACGAGAACACCTACCGGACCCGTACTGTCCAAGGGCGCACTACCAATATCAACCTGCTCCTTACAATGGAGCGGCTTAAAGCTACCATCAATGGCACAGAATATGAAAAAGGAGCCGGCTTTCCGGTAGATACCTCGGAAATCGGCACCAAGACCTATACTCTGGTCGTCAGTGACACCGGAGAGCAGGCCGAGACCCGAAGCTACGATATTGTCATAGATACCATCAGCGAGGAGGACGATTTCACCCCTCGGCTGGACACCACAAAAACGACCAATGGCGGAAGCAAAAAACCTTACACTATCAAGACCGCCGATCAGGCCGAATTGAAGATGGTGCTGGATGAAGCGCAGGCACAGAAGGTGCAGGCGGCAGGCGGCACCACTACCTATAGCTGGCAGGTGGGCGGTCTGGAGGTCTCCACCTCGGACAGCTACACGATAGAGACGAAGTACAAGTTCTCTATGGTGCAGGTAAAATGCTTCATCACCAATACCGTGGATGGAGCGGAATGGACCAAGCAATTTTTTATCAATGTAAAGAACTCGGTGCCGGGGGCTATTGACTATACCCCTACCGTCATTGTGACCAACACCGGTACCGAAGAATATACTGTGGGACATCCCGCCGGGAAGCTGGAAGCGACCGTGGTAAGAGATGCCAATACGCCCGGTGGCAGCCTCCTGCGCTACCAGTGGTACAGCAAGGCGGAAGGCGCCACCAAATGGACGGCGATTTCCGAAGACGGTACCGCCAGCGTGTACTATCCGCTGACCAACGAAGTGGGTACCACCTCTTATTGCTGTGTGGCCCGTGTGTTCTATACAAATGCCAAAGTCCCCACCACTGTCCCGGAGAATGCCTGCGCCACCATCACCGTGAAAGCCCGTGAATGGGCCAAGGAAACGGGCATCACCGGAAGCGGCACACAGGATGACCCGTACACCCTCAGCTGTCTGGCGGGTTTTGAAGCCGTGCGGGACGAGGTGAACGCCGGTATCCCCCTGAAAGGCGTTTACTTCAAAATGACGGCTGATGTGACCCTGCCTGCGGATTGGGAGCCTATGGGCGGCATCAAAGACCCCACCTATGTGGGTTCTGATATGAACCGTGCGGACATGGGCCGCCAGATGAACCCCTTCAGCGCAACGCTGGATGGTGACGGCCACACCCTGACCATCGCCAAGGGCGGCAAGCCTTTGCTGAAATACACTCGTGACGCCGTGGTCAGGAATTTGAACATTCAGGGTGAGCGCATCGAAGGAAACGGTCTGCTGCTATACTATACCGTGGACTATGGCGAGGACGGCCTGTACAATACCGGCGTTCCCGATACCATTACCATTGAAAACTGCCATATCATCGGGAAAACCAATATTACGAAGTCCGGCTTTTTGGGTGGGTATGCTTCTGGTTCGAACCGAATCGTTATCAGCAACTGCTCCGTTGGTAAGGATGTAGTCATCGGCTGCGACAAGGATCAGGACCGTATCGGTTCTCTGGCAGGCGACTTCAATGGAGTCATCGTGAACTGCACCAGCGCCGCCACCGTTTACGGCGTGAACCGTGTGGGTGGTCTGGTCGGCACTAAGGGCCAGTCTATGGGTCAGTGCGATGTCATGAGCAGTTCCTTCACCGGTAAGGTCATCGCCACCGGCAACTATGCGGGCGGCATCATGGGCGTTGGCTATGTGGCTGATTCCGCCCCCAACTCCCCCTGGGCACGAATCATGGGATGCTTTGTCGGCGGCAGCGTGGAAGGCAAGGACTATGTGGGCGGCATTACCGGCGGTGAACCCGGCGTGCTCCAGTGCTGGGGCAACGGCGCAGGCGTTATCAGCGACAATGTGTTCTACGGTACACTTTCCGCCACCGGCAAGAATGTCGGCGCTATCGCCGGTAAGCTCCGCTCTCTGAACAAATATACCGAGGTAGAGAACAACTACTATCTGGCCGACTGCGGGGCCGAGAAGGGCATCGGTGCCATCGACATGGTAGACACGACCTGCAAGGATTACCCCGCCGTCGAGGATGGACGGTATATCTGCTCCAGAGAGGGCTATGAGGAACCGCATTTCATGGCTGGCGATTTCAGCCGTGAGGACGACCCCCTCGGCGCAGATGCGGATAAACTCGCCAAGGCTGTGACGGCCAAGGAACTGACGGACGGCACCGTTGTGGCGTGGCTGAACGGCTCTGACCACAGCTATCACAACTGGATTCAGGGCGAGAACGGCCCCGTTATCAGCGATAAGCCCGTGGCCTATGCGCTGGCCGTCTCTGGCGATTATAAGACCATCTATACCATTGGCGACGAACTGGATCTGACCGGCCTTGTACTCACCGCCACCTGGACGGACGGCTCCACCACGGAGGTCGATCTGGCCGACGTGGAGATCACCGGCTTTGACACCAACCAGCGTGGTGAGCAGACCGTGACGCTGGCCTACGGCGCTGCCAAGGTGACCACCACCGTCACCGTGCTGCTGCCTGCGGGCAAGGATATTACCGTGTCCTTCGCTCTGCTGGGCGACTCCGCCCACGGCGACAGCGGCGACAAGCACACGCTGGCTGACAACAACCTGGAAACCTGGATCGACACCACGAAGGTCACGGTCAGCAACAACGCCACCGTGCTGGATGTGATCCTGGCCGTCGTTGGCGACAGGTTCGACATCAAGAACGAAAGTGGCAACTACATTCAGGCCATCACCCCCAAGGACGGCACGGAACTGGCTGAGTTCACCAACGGAAAGCTCTCCGGCTGGATGTACACCCTCAACGGCGTACACCCCAACCTGGGCGTTGCAC
>ERZ857882.626-NODE-626-length-44346-cov-7.075207_pt1 | contig 44346 bp, 39 predicted proteins | sample MGYA00519697_ERZ857882 | MGnify/ENA primary metagenome ERZ857882 (study PRJEB31778, sample SAMEA3449373) | human gut metagenome | biome: human gut; feature: human-associated habitat; material: faeces | place: United Kingdom | collected 2010/2012 ...
GAAGAATTCGCAGGATAAAATGGTGTTAACCATTTTATCGAGAAATAGTATGAGACTCGCAGGCACAATTGTGCGGCGCTGCCCTGGGCCGGGGCATATCTGAAGGCCGGTAAAACAACCGGATATTTTGACGGCTTTCAGATAGACCCTGGGGAAAGGACATTCCTATGGATTTTCGCTCTACCCTCTCCGTCGTCGCGGACTACCTTCCCAGCGACGTGGAGAACGTGCTTGCCGCCGCCTCCGCCTACCTGCCGGACGATCTGGAAAAGGCAATTTCCGGCGCGGCGTCCTACATACCAACGGAGATCGACCTGGCCGGTACAGCGCAGTTCATGCTGTTTTTTGCCGCCGCTTCCCTGATGCTGGGCTTTATGGGGCGGGTTTTTCTGGGCAAGCGCTCCAGTCTGAACCATTCCCTGTCTGCGGCCATGGGCATCCTGTTCGTCTATGCGGTGGCCATTGGGGTGTACACCTTCAAGCCCTGGTCGCTGGACGCGCTGCTGTCTCCCCTGCCCTTTGTCCGGTTTGCGGGAGAGCATCTGCTGATCATCCCCTTCCAGGGGTCGCCGATGACCATTGTGTGCAGTGAAATTCTGTCGCTGATAATCCTGGCGTTTCTGGTCAATCTCCTGGACACGCTGATTCCCCGGGGGAACTCCGCCGTGGGGTGGTTTTTCCTGCGGATTTTGATGGTATTGTTCGCCATGGTGCTGCACATTCTGGCGGACTGGGCGTTCAAGACCTATCTGCCAAACGTGCTGGTGACCTATGCGCCGACCATTCTGTTGGTGATTCTGGCCGTCGCACTGCTGATGGGTCTGATGAATCTGGTTCTCAGCGTGATTCTGACGGTGGTCAATCCGATTTTCGGTGCGCTGTATACCTTCTTCTTCTCCAACATCATCGGCAAGCAGCTGAGCAAGGCCGTGTTCACCTCCGGCATTATCTGCGGCGTGGTGTTCCTGCTGGGATATTTCGGCTGTACGGTGATCTGTGTCAGCGCCGCCGCTCTTTCCGCGTATATCCCCCTCGCCATCGTTTTACTGCTGCTGTGGTTCCTGATCGGCTGGGTTTTGTAAAAAACAAAACGTTACCCTCCGCTTTCAAGCGGAGGGTTTTTGACTTTTTTCGACAGTTGTGCTAGAATGTCTGTCAGGCGGACATGCGCCGCCTTCCCATTCCTGGCATTTCGAGGTACAACCATGAAACGATTCTCCATTTTGCTGATACTGCTTTTTCTCACCGGCTGCGCCGCTGCCCCGGTGGAGACGTCGGAGCCGACGCTCCCGACGCCCACGACCGAAGCCCCGGTTCCTACAGAGACGGCCGTCCCCGTCACCACGACGCCCCCCGACCCGATTCAGGAGCTTCTGGATTCCATGACGATTGAGGAGCGGGTCGGCCAGCTGTTTCTGGCGCGCTGCAACGCCGAATCCGCGTTGACGGACATCCAAGAGTACCATCTGGGCGGATTTGTCCTGTTCGGGGCGGATTTTGAAGGGCAGACGCCGGATTCCCTCCGGCAAACGCTGTCCGGCTATCAGGCCGCCGCCAATGTCCCAATGCTGTTGGCCGTGGACGAGGAGGGCGGAACCGTCACCAGGATCAGCCGCTATCCCGCTTTCCGTTCCCAGTGCTTCCCCTCTCCCCGGGAAGCCTTTGCCGGCGGCGGATTGACCCAGGCGCTTTCCAACGAGGAGGAGATCTGCCAGCTGCTGCAATCTCTCGGGATCAACGTCAATCTGGGGCCTGTGTGCGACATTTCCGAAGACCCCAACGCCTTTATGTACCAGCGCTCGCTGGGGCAGGACGCCGCAGCCACCGGGGATTTTGTCGCCGGAACCGTCAAACTGATGAACGCCTACCAGATTGGCAGCGTTTTGAAGCATTTCCCCGGCTACGGCAACAACGCCGACACCCACACCGGGCTGGCGGTTGACAGCCGCTCCCTGCAAGCGCTGGAAAGCAGCGATCTTCTCCCCTTCTCCGCCGGAATCGAGGCGGGCTGCGGCGCGGTGCTGGTCAGCCACAACATCGTCCAGGCGCTGGACAGAGACTCCCCCGCGTCCCTCTCCCCCGCCGTGCATCGGTATCTCCGGGACACCATGGGCTTTGACGGCGTGGTCATGACCGATGATCTGGTGATGGAAGCCATCACCGACCGCTACGGCACCGGTGAGGCCGCCGTGCTGGCCGTTCAGGCGGGAAACGATTTGTTATGCTCCACGGATTATGCGGAGCAGTACAGCGCTGTATTGAGCGCCGTACTGGACGGGCGCATCGATTTTGATGCCCTGAACGCTTCCGTTATGCGTGTGCTGAAATGGAAGCAAAGTCTGGGATTGCTGTAAAAAAAGAACCCCCTAGGGGGTTCTTTTTTACGCTTCCGTTTTCTCAATGGCTTCCACAGCCGCGGACAGTGCTTCCGTGTTCACCGTTTCCATCTGGCCGTTGTCGTAGGCCTCCGCCACGGCGGGGTCGATGGGCAGATGTGCCAGAATGGGCAAGTCGAACTGGGCGGCGATCTCGTCCAGATGGCTCTTGCCGAAGACGCTGATCTTCCTGCCGCAGTCCGGGCAGCGGAGGTAGGAATAGTTCTCCACGAAGCCCAGCACGGGAATGTGCATCATGTTCGCCATTTTCACGGCTTTCGCCACAATCATGGACACCAGATCCTGAGGGGAAGTGACGATTATGACGCCATCCACCGGCAGGCTCTGGAACACCGTCAGGGGTACGTCGCCGGTTCCGGGGGGCATGTCAACGAACAAATAGTCAACGTCCTCCCAGATAACGTCCGTCCAGAACTGTTTCACCGCCCCCGCGATGACCGGACCGCGCCACACCACCGGGTCGGCGGGGTTGTCCAGCAGCAGATTGATGGACATGACCTGAATGCCCGTGCGGGTCAGCGCCGGGTACAGGCCGTGTTCGTCCGCGCCCTGACACTCCGTGACGCCGAACGCGGTGGGTGCGGAGGGGCCGGTGATGTCGGCATCCAGAACGCCGACCCGCTTTCCCTTCCGTGCCATGGCGACAGCCAGCATGGACGTGACCGTGGATTTGCCCACGCCACCCTTGCCGGAGACCACGGCAATGACCTTCTTCACGCTGGCGTTGGGGTTCAGCTCCGCCAGCAGGCTCTCGGGCTTGCGATCGGCGCAATCAGAGCCGCATTCGGAACAATTTCCGTTACAAGAACTCATGATTCTGTTGCTCCTTTTTTCTTGATATTTCTATTATAGGCCGGGTGTCGAACTGTGTCAACCGTCAAAGCTTCATTCTTCACGTCTGCACCTGTTCCCACTGCTCCATCAGGTCCATGAGCGCCGCTTCGGCTTCTTCCTTTTCGCCAAGCAGACGGGTCAGCTCCTGATAGTCGGCGGAGGCCGCTTCGATCTTCCGGTCAAAGTCGGCGACGACCTGCTCCTGCTTCTCGATCTCCCGCTCCAGCCGCCGCACCAGCTTGTCCGCGTCTTTGGTTCCGCCCTTTGCCCGCTCCTTTTTCGGCTTCGGCGCAGCGGAAACGGCCGGTTTTGCGGCGGCTTCATGCTCCAGAATGGAGCGGTATTTCTGATAGCCGCAGGGGAAATCCCGGATTTTCCCGTCCTCCAGCAGCCAGATGCGTTCGGCAAACTTTTCGATAAAATACCGGTCGTGGGAGACGAACAGCAGCACGCCCTCGAATTCCTCAATGGCGGCCTCCACCCACTCCCGGGACGCAATGTCCAGGTGGTTCGTCGGCTCGTCCAGAATCAGGAGGTTGATCTTCTCGTCCATCAGCATACACAGCCGCAGGCGGGACTGCTCGCCGCCGGACAGGTTGCCCACTGTCTTGAACACGTCTTCCCCCTGAAACAGGAATGCGCCGAGACGGTCTCTCGCCATCTGAGGCGTGCAGTTTTTCTCATAGAGCATGGTGTCGTATAGGCTCCGCTCCGGGTGGTCAAAGTGGATGATCTGGGGCAGATATCCCCATTTCACCGTGGGGCCGAACTGGATTTTCCCCTGACAGTCCTCCTCACCCAGCAGGCACTTGATAAAGGTGGATTTTCCGGTGCCGTTGTCCCCCAGCAGGGCAATGCGCTCGCCGCCCTCCACCAGCAGATTCACGTCGGAGAACAGCGTCCGGTCGCCGAAGGATTTCGACACGTTCTTCATCTTGAACACCACGTCTCCGGAGAAATCCCGCTCCCCGAAGCTGGCCTTCATCGTTCTTTCCGCTTTGGGTCGTTCCGTTTTGCGAATACGATCCATCCGGTGCTGAATGGACATGGCCCGGCGGTAGAGGGTGCGGTTGTTGATGCCCCAGCCCTTCATCCGCTCCACCGTGTAGCCCAGCTGCTTCAGCTTCGCCTGCTCCTGCTCGTACTGCTTCATTTGCAGGTCGAACCGCGCCTGTTTTTCGTCCATGTAGAACGAGTAGTTGCCGGAGTAGAATTCCGCGTGGCCGTCCGCGATCTCGATCACCCGCTGGGCGATCTGATCGATGAAATAACGGTCGTGGGAAATGGCAAGCACCGTCCCCCGGAAATTCTGAATATACCCTTCCAGCCACTCCACGCTTCTCAAATCCAGATGGTTGGTTGGCTCGTCCAGAAGCAGGATGTCCGTCTTTTCCAGCAGAAGGCGGGCGAGATTCGCTCTGGTCTTTTCGCCGCCGGAAAGGCTGTCGAATTCCTGAGCGCGCTGCTCCGCCGGGATGCCCAGGCCGTTGCAGACCTTGTCCACGTCCACATCCATCTCGTAGCCGCCCCCGGACTGGAAGCGGTTGGACAGGCTGTCGTATTCCCGCAGCTGCTCCGCCGTTGCGCCTCCCGCCATGTCCGCTTCCAGCCTCTCCATTCTGGCCTTCACCTTCATGAGGCCGGAATAGGCGGTGCGAAGCACGTCCTCCACGGTATAGCCCGCCGGGAACTTGGGAATCTGGGAAATCAGCCCCAAGCGCTTGTTGGGGTTGACGTAGACCTCGCCGCTGTCATAGTCCATCTGGCCGGTAAGGATGTTGAAAAGTGTGGTTTTTCCGCAGCCGTTTCGGCCAAGGATCGCCACCCGCTCCCCTTCCTGAATTTCAAAGCTCAGGTTGTCCAGCAGATTTTCTCCGATTACAAAGAATTTTGTCAGATTCCTGACTCGTATATCAACCATATTCTCTCCATTTAATCGCGTTCGATTCCGGATTCATTCAGCATTTGCTCCACTTCTTCCCGGGTGTATAACAAATTCAGCGCCTGCAACATGGCGTTGGCGCTCATGTGTTCCGGCAGATTCAGCTTTTTCAGAAGCGCTTTCCGCTTCTCTCCGGCATTGCTCCCGCCGGAAAGCCCCAGCGCCATGAGATCCTGCTTGGTAATGCCGCCGGTAGAGGTCGTTTCCTCCCCCTCTATGGTGGCTCCGGCGTTTCGCAGGGCGGCGAGAATGACCTCCGGGGTCATGCCCTCCACCCCCAGCTTGCCCTCCCGGCCGGGGACGGACTTCCGTCGTTCCTTGCCAGGAATGTCTGGGATGTAGGCATGCTTCAGGTATTTTCCGGGGATGGCGCTTTTGATGTGGTTGCGGATGACGAAGCCCGCCCCGTCGGAGTCCGTGAAGACGATCAAGCCCCGCTTTTCCGCCACACGGCGCAGCAGCGCCATCTGCTGCCTGTCCTTGAAAATGCCGAACCCCGCCGTTTCCAGAATGGGGGCGTCCACCACCTGGCTGAGGGTATTTTTGTCGTAGCGTCCCTCCACCACAATGGCTTCCCTGATCTTAACCATTGCGTCCCTCCTGCGCCAGCTGCAACAGAAGCAGCTCCAACAGGCGCTCCGGTTCGTCGTAGGATGTCTTTATTTTATAATCCGTTTCCAGCACCAGTTCTGCCGCCCGGCGGCAGAATTCCGGCGTGAACCGTCTGGCCGCCTCCATGGTCTTTCTCGCGGGATAGTCCGGGATGCCGCAGAGCCTTTGCAGGTCGGAGGCGTTTTTTCCGTTGTCCAGCAGCGTCCGCGCGGCGCTGACCCGGCGGAAGTGGTTGCCCACCGCCCCCAGAATCGCCAGCGGCTCCTGCTGCATTTTCAGCAGCTGCTGCAGCTTCACCAGCGCCTGGTCGAAACGCCCGGCGCTGAGCATATCCGTCATCTGGAACACCACGGCGTCCAGCACCGGCTCGGTGACGGCGTCGATGTCGGTCTTCCGAATCTCATTTGCGCCGGAATAGGCGCAGATCTTGTCAATTTCGCCGCTCAGCGCCGTCATGGTACCGCCAGTGATGTCAATCAGGTACAGGCACAGGTCGGTGGATATCCGCTTGTCCCGGGCCATAAAATGCCTTGTAACCCAGGCTGCCAGGTCTTTCTGATTCTGCTTGGCAAATTCCACGATCCGCCCGGCGCCGTCGATCGCCTCCCAGAGCTTCTTCAGGCGCTTGTCCGGCTTCCAGGGGGTCGTCTCGTAGGTGAACACCACCGTGCAGTAATCCGGAATATCCGATAAAATCTCCGCAATTTTGTTCCGGTCGGACTCCCCCAGCTTGAACAGGTCCACCTCGTCCACCTGAACCATGGTATGCTCCGCCATCATGGGCAGATTCTCCACGGCATCGGCAAAGGTCTGCAAATCGAAGGTCTCGCTGTTCATCCGATGGAAGTTAAAGGATTCCGTCAGCGCGTCCAGCAGCTGCTTCTTCATCTGCTCCAGGTAGTGGTGCAGCAGAAAGACCTCTTCCCCATGGAAAATGTACAGCCGCCCCAAGTCCTTGTTTTTCAGCTGGGTTTTCAGTTCCTGTAAATTGCCCCCGGGGGCTGGTTTTTTTGCCATGGTTTCACCTTCTGATGGTAATGGTTCCGTCCCGGTCTGTCCTGTACACCGTACAGCCGAAGCTTTCCAGCCGCTGCAAGGTCTCCGCCGCCGGGTGTCCGTAGAGATTGTCCTTTCCTGCGCTGATGCAGACCGTCTGCGGTCTGGCTGCGGCGAGAAGATCCTCACAGGTGGAGTTTTTGGAGCCGTGATGTCCGGCAACCAGCACGTCCACCTCCGGGATTTTCCCGGCGTGGAGCAGCATCCGCTCGCCGTAGGCGCTCCGGTCTCCCGTTATGAGTATATCACAGTTTTCCGTATCAAACAAGACGCACAGGCTGTTTTCGTTTTCGCTTCCATAGGAATCGGCGGCGAAAATGTGCAGATTTGTTTTCCCGTAGGTCAAAAGCAAGTCCTGCCCGGCGTAAACTGCCGCTTCGTTATCCGGCGTCAAAATGCCATTCTCCGGCGGGAGAATGAGGACATCCGCTTTTACCCGGCTCAAAAGATTTTCCGCCGCGCCGGTGTGATCCCGGTCGCCGTGGGTCAGAATCAGCCCGTCCAGCCGGGAAATGCCCTGGCTCAGAAGCGTTTCGGCAGCAATGTCCGCGGTTTCGGTGTCGCTGTCCCCGCCGCAGTCCACCATGTACGTCCGGCCTTCGCTTTGGAGCAGAATGCACTGCCCCTGCCCCACATCCAGCACCGTTATCCGGGTGCCGTCCAGCATCGGCTCTGCCCAGGATGCCAGCAGCGCCAGGCACAGTCCCAGCGTGCCGCAGCACAGCAGAACGCCCGGGCGGCGGTTCCGGCTCAGTAGGAACACCAGCAGCAGCACATACACGGCTGCCAGCCAGAGGGTTATATAGGGGCTTCTGGTATACACCGCCGCCAGGGGAAATCCCGCCAGCAGCTTCGCCACAAACAAAACATAACGAATCGGCCACGCGACGATTTTCCCGAGGATCATCGCCCCGCCCGTCCAGAACGCGCCCGCCAGACTGACCGCCACATGCCCATAGAAAATGAAGCTGATGACCCACAGGGTGAGCAGGTTGGTCACCACGCCCACAAGGCTGACGGTGCCAAAATACCAGGCGCTCAGCGGCGTAGTGAAAATCATGGCGCTGAGGGTGATGGATACGGAGGCGGTAAACCAGCGAATCAGGGTGGGTCTGACGCCCTTCCCCTTGCCGTCCGGGAACAGAGAAACCAGCCACTTGCGGATGCCCGGCGCAAAGAGATAAATCCCCGCCACGCTGGCCACGGACAGTTGAAAACCCACGGACGTGATGACCAGCGGGTTGCCCGTCAGCATCACCACGGCGGCAAAGGAAAGCGCCGCAGGGCCGTCGTATTCCTTGTTCAGCAGCAGCGCCGCCAGCATCAGCGCGCACATGATGCACGAGCGGCTGACCGACGGGGTAAAGCCCGCCACAGCCGCAAAAAGCAGCAGCGTAGGGAAACCGACGAGAGCAGTCAGGAACCGTTTTCGGAAGGTTATGGCAGTGAGCAATGCGAACAGAATCGACACATGCAGCCCAGAAACAGCCGCCACATGGCGGATTCCGCTGATTTTCAGACTGGTATCCACCCCGTAGCTCAAATCGGTGGTATCGCCCAGCAGAAGCGCCCGGGCGAAGGGCGCAACGTCCTCTGGGATGCAAGTCTGCAAAATTTCCTGAATCCGGTGCCGCAGCCGTGGCGGGAAATCCCGCCAGAACGCGCCTGTATGGGGCGAAACGGAAGCCTTGTCTGCCTGGTATGCCAGTAGGAAAATGCCGTTGCCCGCGTGATAGGTTCTGTTCTCCTTCGGCGTGGTGGCGCGAAAGCGAAACTGACCGGAGATCACGTCCCCGGGTTCCAGAGGTTCGTCCAAATCCAGATACGCCCGAAGGCGGTAGGATTTTCCTTCCAGCTGCACCGTGCCGTCCACGCCGATACCGTATGCCGTTTCATAGCTGTAGTCCGACACCCGGATGACTGCATCTGCCGTCTTCCCGTCCATCGTCCCGGCGGCGCTCAGGTAAAAGCCGTCATACAGGGTAAACCAGCCCATTCCCATGGCAAGGCCAAGAAGAATCGCGGCAATTCGCCGGAACAAGGTGAACTTTCTCCCCGCAATCGCCGTCAGAAGCGTCAGCACCCCGCCCGCGACTGTCAAAACGACCCGCACGCTTCCCGTGAGGACATACGCGCACAGGCAGCAGGCCGCGCCGAAGCCCAGAGAAAACCACACCAGTTTACGCATCCCGCCGCCCCCTTATCGTTGGAAAAGGCGCCGCCTTTGCGGCAGCGCCTTGAAAATGTTATTTCAGCTTGGAAACCACGTAATCGTCCACGATGGCAAGGGCGTTGTCCACCTTGGTGATATCCTTGCCGCCGCCCATGGCAGAGTCGGGCTTGCCGCCGCCGCTGCCGCCGCAGCAGCAGCATACCTGCTTCACCAGGTCGCCGGCTTTGATGCCCCGGGCAATGGCGTCCTTGCCGCAGACGGCCAGGAAGGTGATCTTGCCCTCGTTGACCGTGGCAAGCACAGCAACCACGGAAGCATCCTTATCCCGCAGCACGTCGCCCATCTGGCGGAGTCTGCCGGTGTCGGCGTTGGGAACGCTGGCGGTGATGACCTTCAGACCGTCCACATTGTGGGAGCCGAAGAGAATCCGGTCGATCTCGCCCACGGTCTCCTTGGCCTTGTAGGCCTCGATGGTGCGCCGCAGCTCCCGAAGCTCCTCCAGCTGTGCCTGAATCCGAGAGCCAAGCTCGATGGGCTTGGTCTTCAGCTTGGCGGCCGCTTCCAGAAGCATGGTCTGGTTCCGCTCCATTCTCTCAAGGCAGGCCTTGCCGGTAATGGCCTCGATCCGGCGGACGCCGGAGGCGACGGAGCACTCGCTCTCGATTTCAAAGGGGCCGACCTTGGCGGTGTTGTCCAGGTGGGTGCCGCCGCACAGCTCGATGGAGTAGTTGCCCATGTTGACCACCCGAACCGTGCTGCCGTACTTCTCGCTGAACAGCGCGGTGGCGCCCATGGCCTTGGCCTCGTCAACGGGCATCTCCCGGGTCACGATGTTGTAGCCCTCCAGAATGGAATTCTGGACGATGGCGTTGACCTTCACCAGCTCCTCCGGTGTCAGCGCGGAATAGTGGGTGAAGTCGAAGCGCAGCCGGTCAGGCTCCACGTAGGAACCCGCCTGATGGACATGGTCGCCCAGCACCGTCTGCAGCGCCTTTTGCAGCAGGTGGGTGGCGGAGTGGGCGCGCATGATGGCCTTGCGACGCTCCACGTCAATGGAGGCCACCACAATATCGTCCACCTTGATGGAGCCGGTGACCATCTTGCCGTGATGCAGGTACTTGCCGCCCTTGTCCTTCTGAACGTCAGACACCACAAAGCGGCTGTTGCCCATGAGGATCACGCCCTGGTCGGCGATCTGGCCGCCCATTTCGGCGTAGAAGGGGGTCTTGTCCAGCACGATGATGCCCTTTTCGCCGCCGGCAATGGTGCCGGAAACCTCATCGCCCACGCACACCGCCAGAACCTTGGCGTCGCAGTTGTTCTGGGTGTAGCCGACAAAGGTGGTGGGGGTGTTGTCCAGCCCCAGGTCGATGCCTGCCCAGGCCAGATCGCCCAGCGCCTTCCGGGCTTCCCGGGCGCGAACCTTCTGCTCCTGCATCAGCTGGGCAAATGCCGCCTGATCCAGAGTCATATCCTCGTCGGCCACCATTTCCAGGGTCAGGTCAATGGGGAAGCCGTAGGTATCGTACAGCTTAAAGGCGTCGGCGCCGGAGAACTCCGTCTCTCCCTTGGCCTTATGCTCTGCCAGCATATTGGAGAAGATCGCCATGCCGCCGTCGATGGTGCGGGCAAAGTTCTCTTCCTCCACCTTTACAACCTTGGTGATATAGTCGCAGCGCTCCCGCAGATAGGTGTAGTGAACCTCGTTTTCCTCCACCACGGTCTCCACAATCTGATAGAGGAAGGGGTGGTTGACGCCCAGAAGCTTGCCGTGGCGGGCTGCCCGCCGCAGCAGACGGCGCAGGACGTAGCCGCGGCCTTCGTTGCTGGGAAGCACGCCGTCGGCGATCATGAAGGTGGCTGCGCGGATATGGTCGGTGATGACCCGCAGGGAAACGTCCATCTTCACGCTCTGGCCATAGGTCGCGCCGGTCAGCTCCGTGACCTTGTGGGTGATGTTCATGACGGTATCCACATCGAACAGGGAGTCCACGTCCTGGCAGACCACCGCCAGACGCTCCAGACCCATGCCGGTGTCGATGTTCTTCTGCGCCAGCTCCGTGTAGTTGCCGTGGCCGTCGTTGTCGAACTGGGAGAAGACGTTGTTCCAGACCTCCATGTAGCGGTCGCAGTCGCAGCCCACGGTGCAGCCGGGCTTGCCGCAGCCGTACTTTTCGCCCCGGTCGTAGTAAATTTCGGAGCAGGGACCGCAGGGGCCGGAGCCATGCTCCCAGAAGTTGTCCTCCTTGCCGAAGCGGAAAATACGCTCGGCGGGGACGCCCACTTCCTTGTTCCAGATCTCAAAGGCTTCGTCGTCTTTTTCGTAGATGGAGGGGTACAGTCGGTTCTCGTCCAGGCCGACCACCTTGGTCAGAAATTCCCAGCTCCAGGCAATGGCCTCGTGCTTGAAGTAATCGCCGAAGGAGAAATTGCCCAGCATCTCGAAATAGGTGCCGTGACGTGCGGTCTTGCCGATGTTCTCGATATCGCCGGTACGGATGCACTTCTGGCAGGTGCAGACCCGGTGACGGGGCGGCTCCACCTCGCCCTTGAAGTAGGGCTTCATGGGCGCCATGCCGGAGTTGATCAGCAGCAGAGACGCATCGTTCTGGGGGATCAGAGAAAAGCTGGGCAGGCGCAGGTGGCCCTTGCTTTCAAAGAAAGAAAGGAACATCTCGCGCAGTTCATTTACGCCGTAAGGCTTGGGATTCATTGGTTTCTACCTCCATAATAATTGTCGGAGCTGAAAGGAAATTCTTCACTTCCAACTAAAAACGCCGCCCCTACACAATAGGGGCGACGTAAATCGCGGTACCACCCTAATTCGCCTGAAAATCAGGCATCTTAGCCGCTCTGTAACGGGAGCGCCCGTCCCGGTCATCCCGGGCAACGCGGGAAATGGCTTGCAGGAGTTCATCCGGGGGCTTGCACCTTCTCCCCCTCGCTGAAGGACTACATTTCCGCTTGGTTTCCGCAATGTCTTTCCATATCGTCGCTATTTTATCACAAAAAGGGAAAAAGTCAAGGCTCATTTCCTGTTTTTCCGGGCGGTTTTCCGAAAAATATCCTAGGGTTGACGGAAGTCTGCGGAACCGGCGGCTGCCGGTTCCGCAGAGGTTTTCCAATCAGATTCGTTCTTCCAGCCAGCGGCGCATGTCCTCCCGGCCTTCCTCGCTCATGGGGAAGGTGGACTCCCCCTCCATGGTGCTTTTTTCATAGCAGTAAAGGCCGTGCCAGTATTCCACATGGATGGCGCTCTGGGCAAAGTCCACCTCTTTCGGGTTCGCCATGACCACCTTCGGCTCCGCCCGGAAGCGGAACATCCCCTTGGAGCCGGTGAAGATGTTGTTCATGGCGAAGGTGTGCAGGGTGGGCAAAAACAGCTCTGCCATATATTTACTCCCGGGTCAGCGCTTCCATCTCATCCAGCAGCTCGCCGAACAGCGCCAGCGCCTGATTCACAGGCTCCGGGCTGGTCATGTCCACCCCCGCGCCCTTCAGCAGGTCGATGGGGGACTTGGAGCAGCCGCCGGAGAGGAAGCCCAGGTAATCCTTCACAGCCGGTTCGCCCTCCCGCAGAATCCGGCGGGACAGGGCAATGGCAGCGGAATAGCCGGTGGCGTACTGGAAGACGTAGTAGTTGTAATAGAAGTGGGGAATCCGCGCCCACTCCATGGCGATGAAGTCGTCCACCACCATGTCCGGGCCGTAGTACAGCTCGTTCAGGCGCTTGTACTCGGCGCTCAGCACGTCCGCGGTCAGGGTCTGCCCCTGGGCTGCCATCTGTCCGATGTTCAGCTCGAACTCGGCGAACATGGTCTGCCGGTACAGCGTTCCCTTGAACTGGTCGAGGAAGTGGTTGATGAGGTACGCCCGCTCTTTTCTGTCCGTGGTTTTGCTCAGAAGATACTCCATCAGCAGCGCCTCGTTGCAGGTGGAGGCCACCTCCGCCACGAAGATCACGTAGTCTGCGTCAATGGGATTCTGATGCTTGTTGGACAGGTACGAATGGAGGGCGTGACCCATCTCATGCGCCAGGGTGAACTGGCTGTCCAGCGTGCCGGTATAGTTCAGCAGGACGTAGGGATGCACCACCGTGCCGGCGGAGTAGGCGCCGCTGCGCTTGCCCTCATTCTGGTACACATCAATCCAGCGATGATCGAAGCCGTCCTTCAGAATGGCGCGGTAATCGTCGCCCAGAGGTGCCAGCGCGTCATAGACGGTCTGCTTGGCCTGCTCGTAGGGGATGCGCTTGTCCACATCCTTGAGCAAGGGGGTGTACACGTCGTAGAAATGCAGCTCGTCCACGCCCAGCAGCTTCTTGCGCAGGCGGACATAGCGGTGCATCTTGTCCATGTTCTTGTGAACCGTCTCAATGAGGTTCTTGTAGACGGAGGTGGGAACGTTGGTGGCGTCCAGGGACGCTTCAAAGGCCGTGTCGTATTTCCGCGCCTCGGCAAAGAATTTCAGCTGCTTGTTCTGGGCGTTGAGAATGGCGGCAGCGGTGGTCTTGAAGTCGCCAAAAACGCCGTAGAGATTCTCGTAGGCGCTCCGGCGCAGCACCCGGTCGCCGCTTTCCTCCAGGCTGACGAAGGTCCCCTGGGTCAGAGGATGCTTGTTCCCGTCGGCGTCCACGGCGTCTGGGAACTTCATGTCCGCGTCGGTGAGGGAGCCGTAAATGGTGTCGGGCGCCTGGGACATTTCTCCCGCCGCCGCCAGAAGCTTTTCCTCCGCGGCGGAGAGGGTGTGCGCCTTGCGGCGGCGCAGGTCTGTCAGGAAGCGGCGGTAGCGCTCCAATTTGGGGCAGTCCGCGTAAAACTGCGCCAGCTTTTCGTCGGAAATTGCCATGGTCTCCGGAGTATCAAAGCTGCACGCCGCCCCCAGCGCCACCACGGTGCTCATAAATTTACCGGTCATCCCCTGGTAGGCGGCGTTCCGGGTGTCCTCATCCGCCCGGCGCATACAGTAATTGCCCAGCAGCTCCGCCTTGGCGTTGACCCGCTCCATGCTTTCCAGGTAGGCATACAGCGTTTCGCCGCTCTCACCCAGGCGTCCGGCAAAGGATGCCAGGGTCTTCCGGCTTTCCTCCAGAGTTGCCCGATCCGCTTCCCAGGCATCGTCGGTGGCGTACAGGTCTTCGATCGCCCACTTGTCCTCCGCCGGAATCTGGTCGCGGCTTGGGATTTTTTTGATTTCTTCCATAATTTATCCTCCTGATTTTTTCTACTATTATACCACACTATCCAAAAAAAGCAACGCCGCTTGCAATGATCGGCGAATTATGCTAAAGTAACCTGCGGTGATGAAAATGAGGAGAGAACGCATTCGAGGCAGTCTGTGTCTGCTGCTGGGTACAACCATTTGGGGCTTTAGCTTTATCGCCCAGAGCGTGGGCATGGATCATATTGGCCCCTTTACCTTTCAGGCCGCGCGGTGCCTGCTTGCCGTGCTGTTTCTGATTCCCTGCGGTTTTTTGCTGGATGCCGGCAAGTGCAGCTTCCGGGAATCCGCGGCAAAATGGAAGGATCCGACGCTGTGGCGGGTGGGGCTGATCTGTGGGTGCGCCCTGTTCGTCGCATCCAGCTTGCAGCAGATCGGCATCGTCTACACCGACGCGGGAAAAGCGGGGTTCATTACCGCCATGTACATCGTGCTGGTGCCGGTGCTGGGGCTGTTTCTCGGGAAAAAGCCGCCCAAAACCACCGTTTTCAGCGTGGCGCTGGCGGTCGCCGGGCTGTATCTGCTCAGCTGCATGGGCGTTTCTCAGATCAACAAGGGCGACCTGTATCTGATGGGCTGCGCCCTGGCCTTTTCCGTGCAGATCACCTGCATTGACCGGCTGGCGGGAAATTTGGACGGTCTGCGCATGAACTGCATTCAGGCGCTGGTGGTTACGGTGCTTTCCCTGCCCTTCATTCTGCTGACGAAGGAATCCGTCAGTTTCTCCGCCATCGCCGCCTGCTGGTTTCCCCTGGTCTTTTCCGGCGTTCTGTCCATGGGCGTCGCCTACACGCTGCAAATCGTCGGTCAGAAGGATCTGGAGCCGACCACGGCGTCGCTGATCATGAGCCTGGAATCCGCTTTTGCCGCTCTGGGCGGCTGGCTGATTCTCCATCAAACCATGACAGCCTGGGAGCTGCTGGGCTGCGGCCTGCTGTTTGCCGGTGTGGTTCTTTCCCAGCTTCCCGTGGGAATTTTCACAAAGAAAGCTTGACATAGCACAAAAATTGGGGCTGCCAATGGCAGCCCCAATTTTTCTGTTTATACGAGTTTTTCATAAAACGCTGAAAAGCGTTTTATTCGGCCGCAGGATTGCGGCCACTGCCGCTAAAAAACGAAGTCAATACATTTCTTACCGCCGCCCAGGCGGTCTGCCGTGAAACGGCTTTCATAAAATGATGAAATCATTTTATGAAGAAATAGTATTATTTCTGCTTATTTTTCGGAATATACCGTCCATATCCGGCAGCTGCTTCAATCCGGCCATTTTGGAACACCCGTGTGCCACGCACCCAGGTTTCCTTGACCCGACCCTTCATCCGGCTGCCATGGTAAAGATTGTTGACAGTCTTTGTTTTTGAGAGGCTCTTGGTTCCGTCAAATATCCAGTCTTCGTTTAAGTCAACCACCGCGATATCTGCATCTGCACCGGGCAGAAGCGTCCCCTTGCAGGGGGCAAGTCCCATAATCGCCGCAGTGTTGGTTGCCGTGATCCGGCTTAGCGTTGTCAGAGGCAGACCGCGCTTGTGTACCCCTTCGGTAATCATTCCAGCCAGCATGGCATCGAAACCGCCAAATCCGCTGTATTCCAGGAAGAAGTTGCCGTTTTTCTGTTTTTCTTCGTCCGTATACGGCCCATGATCCGATCCGAGCGTGTCGATCGTTCCGTCAAAGACATAATTCCAAAGCTTTTCTACCTGCTCGCGGCTCCGAATCGGCGGGTTGCACTTTGCAAAAGCGCCCCTTTCATCCATGATTGACTTATCAAAGAGCAGGTAGTGCGGACAGGTTTCTGCATACACCGGTACGCCGTCCATTTTCGCCTGCTTGATGAACTGCGCGCCCTCCGGAATGGTCATGTGGCAGATGTAGAGCCTGGCCCCGGTGTTTCTGGCAAACAGCACCGCCCGCTCAATCGCCTCCAGTTCGACCCACCAGGGTCTGGCCTCATCGTGCATACTGTTGGGGGCGCCTGCACGAGCCGCCATTTCCTCGCTGCCAAATGCGGCCACCTCGGCATTCTCCGCATGTACGCCGATCAGTCCGCCAAACGCAGCTGCCCTGCGCATTCCCCGAACCAGGTATCCGTCCGTTATCTGAGGATAGTCCGGATTTGCAAAGCTCATAAAGCCCTTGTACGCCACGCAGCCGAGCTTGTCCAGCTCCTCCAGATTTTCCACACAGCCCGGCGTCAGGCCTCCCCAGAACGCGAAATCGACGCAGGATTCCCTACTCGCAAGCTCATGCTTGATACGGAAGCCCTCCTCATTTACCACCGGAGGAACACTCAGCGGCATGTCAACAATCGTGGTAATGCCGCCGGATGCGGCACACTGCGAGCCATGCCGCCAGTCCTCACGGTAATTCTGAGGGGACGGATCCCACATATGGACATGGGAATCTATCACGCCGGGCATCAGAACCTTACCGGATACATCAATCTCCTCATATTCTGAGCCCAGTCGAATCCCCGGCAGCAGAAGCCCCGCGATCTTCTCGCCCTCGACAACAAGTGAAGCCGTAACGACACTATCAGGAAGGACAACCTGCCCACCGGTAAATACTTTCTTATTCATTTTGATTACACATCTCCTATTCAGAAAAGCGTCAGATATTTCTTACCCCGGCTATATTCCCACCGTCCACCACGATTTCAGTGCCGGTCATGAACGAGGCATCGTCACTTAGCGCATAAAGGATGGCCGGTGCAATCTGCTGTGCGTCGGCAATACGATTTAGGGGGTTGCTGGATGCCACCTTTTTTCTGGCTGTCTGCTCGTCCGGCTGATTGGCCATGTCCTGTGCAAACATCGGCGTTTCCGTGGGGCCGGGGCAGACACAGTTTACCCGGATGCCACGGCTACCCAGCTCAAGCGCCATGCTGCGCGCCATAATAATCATGCCGCCCTTGGATGCGTTGTAGGCAAGGCTTCCCGTCGAACCGCACAGTCCCTTCTGCGAAGCCACCAGCACAATGCTCCCGCCTGCCGTCATTTGCTCCGCCGCCTTCTGTGAGGCGTAAAACGCACCTCGCAAATTGATCGAAATCACCCTGTCAAAGTGATTCAGCGATGTGGCAAACAAGCCGGCAGATGACCCGATTCCGCAGGCATATACAAATCCGTCCAATCCGCCCAATGTCTGTTTTGCCAAGGAAAAGAGGTCGTCAATGGAGTTCGCATCCGACACGTCGCAGTGCGAGAACGGCACCGCAGCAATTTTCTCGTTTGGACTCAGATCCGCCGCAAGAACCGTCGCGCCCTTGTCATACAGCTGCCTTACGCAGCAGCTGCCGATTCCGCCACTGGCACCCAGCACCAGAATCCGTTTTCCTGTCCAGTCATTCATCGGCAATGGCTCCCCTTTCATACCTGCGGCAGCTTCCTGCGCATACCTATCCAGCGCTTCAATTCTTTAAGCCGCTCCGGCTGCAGCACCAGGATCAGGATAACCGCTGCATAGGGGATCATCAGAATCAGATAGGAAGAAATGCTCGTCAATTGCAGCAGATTCGCATAGGCCTCGGCAAACCCAAACAGAAGCGCCGTGCAAAGGACGCCAAGAGGCGTTGCCTTGGAAAGGATAACCGCCGCCAGAGCAATGAAGCCGCGGCCGCCTACCATATCCTCGGAGAACTGCGTAAGATTTCCCAGCGCCATCTGCGCACCGCCAAGCCCGCAGAGCATTCCGGTGATGACCAGGCAGATCCAGCGCGTTCTGTTGACGTTTACGCCGACTGTAGCGGCAGCCATCGGATTTTCGCCGCAGGCACGTATGGCGAAGCCGAACTTGGTGCGCTTCAGAATAATGGCAGTCACAAAAACCATCAGAAACGCAAAGTAAACCAGAAGGGTCTGATTTGTTACAAAGTACTTAATAATGGGGATATCCTTCAGTACGGGAATCCGGAGCTTATAAAGTCCCTGGATGCGGGAATCCGAAAGAGTGCCGTTGGTATGGAAGATCGTGCGCAGCAGGTATGTCGTTACGCCGACGCTGAAGGAATTCACCGCAAATCCGCAAACAACATTATCACCGCCCATTTTGATGCGCAGCATGCCGTAAAACAGATTCACAAGGACACCGCCTGCAACGGCACAGAGGACACCAACCAGGGCGCTTCCGGTAAAATAGCTGCCGACAACACCGGTAAAGGTGCCTACCAGCATACTGCCCTCGTAGGTAATGTTTCCGGTACCGGATCGTTCGCTGTAAACTCCCCCCAGCGCACACAGCAGAATGGGGGTCATTACCCGGAGAATCGGAGCGATAATACTTGCCGTAATCATTCCTTGCCACTCCCTTCTTTTTTCTTGAAGTCGAATACTTTCAGGGTTTTGACCGACACAAAGCAAATGATAAGTGCCTGAATTACAACAGCCAATGCGCGCGAGACGCCCGCACTGCGCTCAAGTGTGAGCGATCCGGCTTTCAAAATACCCATAAAAATCGCCGAAATGTAAATACCGATACCGCTGCTGTTGCCCAAAAGCGCAACCAGCATTCCGCTTGTACCGAAGTCCGGAGAGAAGCCGGACAGGAATCTGCCCTGCACACCCATGATTTCGGCGGCGCCGGCAAGACCGGCCACCATGCCGCTCATCAGCATTACCGAAATACGCACCTTATTGACGCTGATGCCGCTGAATTTTGCAAAATCCGGATTTACACCCGAAACCTTGATCTCAAAGCCGCGCTTGCTCTTGGTAAAAAACAGAATATAGGCAATTACCAGAAGCGTACCGAGAATAAACCCAAATGAGATGGGGCTCCCCCCGAAAACCGGGAACCGAGCGGTAGCCGCCAATTCGTCGGTGGTCAACGAATCGCCAAACACGCCGGTGGTCAGGAAGTATTCCTTAACCAGGAAGCTTGTAAAATTGATGGCAATATAGTTCATCATCAAGGTGACAACAATTTCGCTTGTGTTCCAGTAAACCCGCAGCAGAGCCGGAATACTGGCCCAAATGGCTCCTGCCACCATGCCGGCAAACATACACAGCGGGATATGTGCAATCGCCGGCAGGCCCTTGCAGTAGATGCCCACCAAGGTGGCGGAAATTGCGCCCATATACAGCTGTCCCTCGGTTCCCATGTTAAACATGCCGCCCTTGAACGCAATGCCGGATGCAACGCCGCAGAGCAGAAATGCCGTTGTCCAGCGAATGGTAGAAGAAAGAGCGCTTACGCTGCCAAGCGAGCCGCGAATGAGGTATGAATACACCTCCAGAACATTGTAGCCGCCCAGAAGGACAAACACCGTACCCAAGACAAGCCCGATGCAGATCGACAAAGCGATGATCGACGGCTTGATTTTTCTCTGACGGAATTCAAAATTCATATTTGCTTTCTCCTTCCATTACGTCTCTGGGCGGATTCCCGCCATCAGCAGACCGATTTTATCCTCGGTTGCCTGTGCACGATCCAGTTCCCCAATAATGCTGCCTTTATAAATCACCAATATCCGGTCGCTCAGGGCAAGGATTTCGCTTAGCTCATTTGAAATCAGCAGCACTGCATTGCCCTGATCCCGGTGATGGATAATTTGCTGATAAATAAACTCGGTTGCGCCGATGTCTACGCCGCGCGTCGGCTGGCTGGCGATCAAAAGCCGCGGCTGCATATACATCTCCCGCGCAATAATGAGCTTTTGCATATTGCCGCCGGACAAGGAGCTGATCTCATCCGTGATTTTGCCGATTTTAACCTTGTATTTTTTCACATTTTCTTCGACAATCTCATTGGCCTTTCTGTAATCCAGGAAAGGTCCCTTTTTCACCGCGTCGCTCCGGTACATAGCCGCCAGGAAGTTGTCACGGATGGAAAGGTCGGCGGCTGAACCAACATGGATTCGGTCGTCGTGGATATGCCCCATGCCGTTTTCCCGGCACAGCAGCGGAACATTTCCTCCGCTCATAAGCTTGCCGTTCAAGAAAACCTCACCGTGTGACAGAGGCAGCAGCCCAGCCACGGCATCCGCCAATTCCGACTGCCCATTGCCCTGAACGCCCGCAATACCGACTACCTCCCCGCGATGCACATCGAAGGATACGTCGCGTACGGCAGGCAGTCCCATCCTGTCAAAGCAGGAAATATTCTTCAGGCTCAAAACCGTTTCTCCCGGGTGAAACGGCTGCTTGTCCACTTCCAGGATGACCTCACGGCCAACCATCATCATCGCAATTTTCTTTTCATCGGTGTCCGCAGTGTTCACTCTTGCGGTCACAACGCCGGCACGCATAACTGTAATACGGTCGGTTACCATGCGAACCTCCGCCAGCTTGTGCGTAATCAAAATAATACATTTGCCCTTTTCCTTGAGGCTTCGCAGCGTTTCCATGAGCTGCTTGATCTCCTGTGGCGTCAGCACCGCAGTAGGCTCATCCATAATCAGGATTTCCGCGCCCAGATAAAGCGCCTTAAGGATCTCTACACGCTGCTGCAAGCCAACCGTCAGATCGCTCACGCGCATCTTCGGATCGATTTCCAATCCATACTCCGCGCTGAGCTGGGCGACGATCTGCTCACTTTTTTTCAAATCAATCAGGCCTTTTTTGTATGGCGGCCTGCCGATCACCACGTTTTCCGCCACCGTCATGCTCGGCACCAGGCTGAAGTGCTGATGCACCATTCCGATTCCTTTGGCTATGGCATCCTTGGGAGAGCTGAAGGCTACCTTTTCTCCGTTGATGAGCATGGTTCCCTCATGATGCGTATACATTCCGTATAGTACCCGCATCAGCGTCGTTTTACCGGCGCCGTTTTCTCCCACCAGTCCGTGTACCTCGCCCCATTCGGCCTGAAAGTCCACTTCGTTGTTTGCAATTACCTTGCCGAACCGCACGGTAATCTTTTGCATATCTACTGCCAGTTTCGTCATGCGAAATATGCTCCTTTCTTGATCTCTCCTTCTCTGCGCCCCGCAGCAGTGAAGGAGAATGGGGTGCCCGAGAGACTGCCTCCGAGCACCCCTGTCTCAGTCCGTCAGTCCACAGGGACGTCGGGCACCTCGATCTCTCCGCTCATAATCTTATCACGCGCTTCGCTGACCGCCTGAGCAATGGCATCGTCGGTCTTGTAAACGGAAGGATCCGGCAGAAGCAGGTCCATGCCGTCGTTCTCAAGGCCATACTTGAATGAGCCAAACTTCAGTCCGCCATTTTCACGCTCCTGGAAAGCCTGATATACCCAGTTGCCGTAGTTCAGGACCATCGAGCCAATGACCTGGCCGGGGACAATGTTGTTCTGGTCGACGTCGCAGCCGACAACCATGCCGCCGGTTTCCTTGGCTGCATCAAACACACCGGTGGAGGAGGCAGCCGCCGCCACGTAGATGATGTCAACGCCCTGATCGTAAAGCATCAGAGCAAGCTCCTTGCCCTTGGCGGGATCGTCAAAGCTGCCGACCCAAGTGGCCTCAATCTTGATGTCAGGATTCACGGAACGAGCGCCGGCCTCAAAACCTGCCCGGAACTGATTGATAGACGGGTTATCGGAGCCACCCATGAAGGCGATGTGGCCGGTCTTGGTGGTCATAGCCGCGTCGATGCCGGCCAGATAAGAGCCCTGGGACTGACGGCCGATCATGGCCTTTACGTTGGGAAGATTCAGTTCACTGAACACCATGATAAACTCACTGTCAGGATACTCCGCAGAAACTCTTGCGCAGGCATCCTCCAGCGCAGACCAGCAGGGCATGATGATATCATAGCCTTCCTGGCAAAGCGAACGGAGCGTCTCTTCATACTCGCCCGCCTGTACCTCTACGACAGTCGGCTCGTATCCGAATTCCTCACAGCCTTTGATGAAGCCACTGTAGGTGTCGTCCGTCACGCCCTGATCGCCAAGGGGCTGCGCCGTGATCATTGCAGCCTTTTTGCCGGCTGCGGCGTTACCGACATCCGTCTGTGCGGACGTCGTGGGGTTGTCCTTTGCGGGAGTGCTTGTCTCGGAAGGGGCGGTGGAAGTGCCGCAGGCTACCATGGACATTGCCATCGCCAGTACCAAAAGAACTGCCAATACTTTTTTCATCGTGATTTCCTCCAGTTGTTCTGTTGTATTTTCTTTAAATGAATTTTATCTGTATCTCTGCCGCTGTCTGCCGTAACACCTCCTTCACGCGGCTCTCTTTCTTATTGTGGCTGCCGTCATTCCACATCCGGCTGTCCCAAAGCTTTGTTAACCAGGATCCTCAGTGCTCCATTCGGGCTGCTCAGGGTACCGTTCAGGACATCCTGCTCGGTAAATTTTGCCATCAAAATCTCCCGCTGTCTCACCCGTTCCCAGTCGTAGGTCACGTAAATGTACCCGTCCTCCCCTTCCTTTGCGTCCGGATAGGCGGCATCGTTGCGTTCATCCAGCAAAAGAGCGTAGGGCCAGGTGGCACCGTCATCCTCGCTGAGCATTGCCGTCAGGTTCGTCCTGCCGCGCCAGCTCTTGACATTCCCCTGAGCCATGATGTTTTCCAGGTCAATGCGCTCCCGGAAATTGGCGTGATTGATCATCAGCAGACGTCCCGAGCGCAGTCGCCGGATATGGAAGCGGGAGCAGGGTCCTTCAATATGGGATTTCCGCCCCGGCGTCCAGGTTACTCCGCCATCATAGGAGAAGCATTCTCCTATGCCGTCAAAGGTTCGCACCAGCATCCAAAGGGATCCGTCCTTTTTTTCAACGAGCATATGCTCATCGAAGCTCCGGTTGGGTACGTCGCCATGACCGCGCAAGGTAATATGCTCTCCCTGATCTGTCGATACGTAGACATTTGGGAACTGCTCAGCCTCCAGGCCATGACGTTCGGTAGGAAACGCACCGCATTCATCCCGCCAGATCGCGCAGGGAAACAGCCATTCCCCCTTTGACGTTACCAGCGGCTTATTCATCATAATACCGTTGGCGATTCTGCGTGGCTTCGTCCAATGCAGTTCGTCTGCGTCCGGATTGTCACAGATGACTACCCAGACACCGTTCCTGCAATCGTTAAAACCGCGTGTCTGATTGTAGGTCACCCACAATTCTCCCTTGGGGGAAATCCAAAGCCCGGGGTCATAGATTCTGCATGTTGGATCCGGGTGCTCCACGACCAGCTCGCCGGAGCGGAAGGTTTTACCTCCGTCCTCACTGACGCAGAGCATCAGGAAATTACCGCCCTTCTCCGCTGCCTGGCCGGTGTAAAAGTCCACGAATACCCTACCCTTGGGAGTAACTTCAATGGAGGGGATGCCCTGCCATCTGCGGAAGGTGTCACGGAAGCGTTCCTCATCCGGGCGGACATACACCCTTGCCGGCATCAGTGCCGGATCGGATGAATTGCACATATTCTTCCTCCTCACTAATCATCATTGATGAGCTGCTATGAGCATATCATAGGCACCTCTCTTTGTCAATGTACCTATTTACCATAATTTCCACCCTATTTTTTGTTGAAATTGCTATTTTTCATTTTTATTTTTTGAAAAGCACTTGACTATTGCTTTTTTCTGGGCTATTCTTAGTTCATCCTACTACTCATTATTGATGAGCGCCTATTTCCTCAGCTTTTCCTCTTTGCACACCAATATTTGAAAGGAGCTTCAAAAAATGTCTCAGCAAATCATTGATTTAACTCTGCGCATTGAGAATAACATGCTTGCACCGGATTGTTTCCCGAGGCCGGTATACATCAAGGCTATGACCCACGAGAAATCGATTGAAATGCACAACGGCACGCCGGAGGATCCGATCACTTCCTCTTACAATTACCTGTCCATTGTAGAGCATGTGGGTACGCATGTGGACTCCTATTATCACATGCGCCCGGACGGAGCAACCATCGACGAAATGCCGCTCTCCCTCTTTTTCGGAAAGGCCGTTTGTCTGGATATGCGCAGCATTCCGGAGCGCGGAAAAGTTACCGTAGCGGATATGGAGCGCGCGCAGAAAGAGGCCGGTGTTAAAATTGACGGTCACATCGTGCTTTTTGCAACCGGTCTGCATGAAAAGTACTATCCTAATCCCCAGGTTCTGACCCAGAATATTGAGATCAGCCCGGAGGCCGTAAAATGGCTGGCCGATCATGGTTCAAAAATTCATGGCGTAGAGGGTCCCTCCACCGATATCATGGATACCAAGCTCTTCCCAAGCCACCGCGCCTGCCGGGATCTTGGGCTTACCCATTACGAGTGGCTGGTCAATCTGACCGCACTGATCGGCAAGGGCGAGTTCCAGTTTTATGGCGTTCCCCTGCTTCTGGACAAAGGCACAGGGTCTCCGGTACGAGCCTTTGCCGTCGTGGAGACGTAACTGCCATGCAGGAGCACTGGCTAAAGCCCGGACGTGAAACCCTGCACGGAAGCCTGAGTGCAGCGCTTGCACCGGCTCTTGTGATCGACTCCGGCGACCTTCTTAACATAGAAACTCTGGAGGCGGATTGGCGCGTTTCCCGCCCCGACCCTATCTCCCATAACGCGCCATTCTTCCCGCGCCGTCCGGGTCTGGACGACGGGCAGGCGCTGTGTGGGCCTGTTTATGTCCGCGGTTTGCTTCCCGGGATGGCTCTGCGGGTTGAGATCGGCGCAATTGAGACAGCCGACTGGGGCTGGAGCTCTGTCGGCATCGGGGATAAGGATCATCTGCACCGCCTGGGGTATACCGGCAAAGAATATTTCCAGGTCTGGGATATCCGGGACGGCTTCTGCACGAGTCCCGGCGGACTGCGGGTTCCGGTCTCGCCCTTTCCCGGCATTCTGGCCGTAGCCCCCAAAAGCGGACGCGCGGACACCCACATTCCCGCAAATCACGGCGGCAATCTTGACTGCCGGCTGCTTGGCCCCGGGTCGGTTGTATACCTTCCCTGCTTCCATGAAGGAGGGCTTTTCTCGGTCGGCGACGGCCACGCCGCCCAGGGGGACGGTGAATCCGGCGGTACCGCAGTTGAATGCCCGTTTCAAAATATCCGTCTGCGTCTGAGCGCCCATCCCGGCTTCATGGAAAGCCCGGTCGCAAGAACTGCCGACGGGATTGTTACCTTCGGCTTCTCTAAGGATTTGACCGCAGCCGCCTATGAGGCTCTGCAGCACATGTATCAGCTGCTGCGCTTGTGCTTTTCTCTGCCGCTGGAAGACTGCATCACCCTATGTAGTGTCTGTGGAGATGTCCGGGTCACCCAGCTGGTAAACGGCATACGAGGAGCTCACGCGGTTCTTCCCAGCAGAACCTGGGATTTCCTACAAAAGAAATTCGGAGCTTTGACACCCGAGCTTTGATGAACTCGCCAAGGGCTGTGAGAGGTTCTTTTCTTCCGACAGCCCAAGACGATTTATTCGGAGCCTCCTAAATATCTGATTTTTAGAAAGGATTGTTTTCCTAATGGCAACACTATTGATTGGCGGAAACGGCCTGGTTGGCACTCGTCTTGTTCGTCATCTGGCCGAAATGGGCGAACAGATAATTGTTTACAGCGGACATGCTCCCGCGGCAAGGGTCGACGGCTGCGTATACTATCAGGGCGACGTGACGGAATATGGCACCCTGAACCAGGTTCTGCACGAGCATCCGGTGGATCGGATTATACATAACGCCGCCGTTTCGCATCCCAAGCTGTTTCTGGACAATCCCTACCGTATTTACCGCACCAATGTTACCGGTACCCTAGTCTCGCTGGAAGCCGCACGGAATTTTGGTGTCCGGCGCTACATCTACATCAGCTCCGGCGCCGTATACGGCAGTGTCTCGCTGGATACAGTTCCGGAAACCGTTCCGCTGCACGGAGAAAGCCCGTATGGCGCCAGTAAGGTTGCCTGTGAGGAGCTTGTGCGCAATTATGGGCTGGACAGCGCCTCGCTTCGCGTTGGGTTTGTTTACGGGCCGGGGCGCAAGCTAGAGTGTCCGATTCAACTGCTTCTGAATGGGTGCATCCGCAACGGTTCCGTGCATCTGGAGCACGGTGCGGAGCAGATGATGGATTACATTTATGTGGATGACTGCGTGGACGCCATCGCCACCATTGCTATGGCCAAGAAGCTGCCGCACACGGAATACAATATAGGCGGCGGAGAAAACGTTCCGTATAGCCGGGTTATTGCGTGTGTCCAAAAGCTGTATCCGAATACCACGATTCAAGTCGGCAGCGGAACACTGGGCTATGATAATCTTGGCGCCATGGATATGCGTCGTGCTTTCGCGGACTTTGGCTGGAGGCCGAAGGTAACGCTTGAGGACGGAATCGCACAATATGCCAAGTGGCTTGAAGAGCAGGGATAATACTATTTCTGATGCCGGTCTCCAATAAGATCTTTAGGGCAGCACCGCATAATTTGACAAGAAGACTCAGCCGGGATTTTTGCTCCAATTCAAAGTTTGAAAAATGGAGGAATACTGTATGTATTTCCCATTTTTCAAACTGAAGAAGTGGGGCAAAAAGGCGGCTGAGGCTCGCAGGCACAATTGTGCGGTGTTGCCTTAGAGAAGGTTTTAATTGTCCGAAGGGCATGGAGCTCAGTATGGCTTCGTTTTTGGCGGCGATGCCGCCGACCGCAATTCTGCGGGCGGATATAGTGCTTTTAAGCGTTTTATTAAAAGCTCGTATAGAATTACGCAACAATTTGGCATTTTCTATTGATTCTTAGTTTTTCTATGTGCTATAATTAATATAAGTAGGTGATTGGAATATTGGAGAAGAGAGTGGGTCAGGCTATGGACGAGAAGCAGCGCATCATGAAAACCGGCATATTTCCGACCGAAAATGAGGCATCGATTTTTTTGATTGCACAAATCATCAGCAAAACCGGCGCACCGGTTGGTGCCTGGAGCCTAAAGGAAGAACTGAAAAAGGTTGGAATATATTGCGGCACGGCTACTGTGGGACGGTATCTGAAGGAATTGGATTATAAGGGGCTTACGGCGCAGAAAAGCAACAAGGGCCGTGTGCTTACCGACTACGGACAGCAGTGGCTGAATAATCTGTCGGACGATGTGGCGCGCGCACTGGTTCATACCGAATCCACTCAGGCCATGCGGGTGGATCACTATTCCCAGCTGGTGGATCTGATTCAGGCAAGGAAGGTACTTGAAGTAGCAGCCGCCAGACTTGCCGCCGAAAGAGCCACCAAAGAGGATCTTCTTCTTTTGCAGCAAGTGGTCATGACCCATTACCGCTATGTTGCGGAAAATAAGGATCCCACCGATCCCGCGCTGGAATTTCATTCCCTCGTTGCGCAAATCAGCCATAACCGCTTTATGAAAACCATGCTGGATATGCTGATTTTCGAGGAACGCAATATTGAAGGACAGATTGATACCCTGATTACGCGGGAGCGCGGAGACATCTACGTCGTAGAGCACGAGGATATTTCCAACGCAATTGCCGCAGGTGATTCCGCCCAGGCGGCCAGTCTGATGGATGCACATATCGATAAGCTTATGACTGCTGTTCGGGAACAGATTCAACTGATGCCGCAGGATCCTTCGGAGAAGGCCGCCACCCTGCCGGGTTCTGCCGATTGATACTATTTCCTGATTAAAATCTTTGATTTTAATCAGGAAAGCATCGCCTAATGGCGCTGCCAGTTTTGTGATTTATAAGGAAAGAAATCACAAAACAAGTCTCATATGAACTCCTTGCCCTTCGGGCAAGGAGTTCATATGAAGCAGCTTGCGCTGAATGCCCCTGGCTGTAAAATCCACATATACCATTGCTCCCGGATACCCCGAAACGGTATCCGGGAGGTTTTTCGCTGAATTTAAGCGTAAAATGCCCTTTCTTTTTTCCAGAATCTGTGATAGAATGTACGGACTTTCTGTAGGAGGCCGGATTATGACACAATTTTTGCTCCGTCTCTTTGTTAAAAACGCCGACCAGGTCAGCGATCCCAAGGTGCGCGCCGCTGTGGGTACTCTGTCCGGAGTCGTGGGCATTCTCTGCAATTTTTTCCTTTTTCTGGGGAAGGTCATCATCGGCACCCTGTCCGGCTCTGTTTCCATCACCGCCGACGCCATGAACAACCTGTCCGACGCGGCCAGCTCCATCGTGACGCTGGTGGGCTTCAAGCTTGCCGAGCAGCCCGCCGACGCGGAACATCCCTACGGCCACGCCCGGTTTGAATATCTGTCCGGTCTGGTGGTCTCCGCCATGATCGTCATTATCGGCTTTGAGCTGGCAAAGACCTCCGTGGAAAAAATTCTATCCCCGGTGCCGGTGGCCTTCTCCGCCCCGCTGGCGGCGGTGCTGGTGCTGTCCATCGCCGTTAAGCTGTGGCTGTGCCTGTTCAACCGGGCGCTGGGCAAAAAAATCAACTCCACCACTTTGTTTGCCACCTCCGAGGACAGCCGCAACGACATTGTCACCACCGCTGCCGTTCTGCTGGCCGCCGTCATCGAGGCCGTTTCCGGGGCGTCCATCGACGGCTTTGTGGGTCTGGCCGTGTCGCTGTTCATTCTCTACAGCGGCGCGAAGCTGGCAAAGGAGACCATCAGCCCCCTTCTGGGGGAAGCCGCGTCCCCCGAACTTCAGTCCCGCATTGTGGACTATATCAGCGCCCAGCCCAAGGTTTTGGGGTATCACGACCTGATGGTTCACGACTACGGTCCCGGCCAGCGCTTTGCCACCATCCATGTGGAAATGGACTCCAAGGAAGACCCCATGCGCTGCCACGAGCTGATCGACGACATGGAGCGGGAGTGCCTGAAAAGCCACAACATCCATCTGGTCATCCACTACGACCCCGTGGTGACGGACGACCCGGAGCTGACCCGACTTCACATTCTTGTGGACGACCTTCTCGCCGAAATGGATTCCCGGCTGAAAACCCACGATTTCCGCATGGTTCCCGGCGGCGGACACACCAATCTCATTTTTGACATCGCCGTCCCCCAGGATATCAAGCTCACGAAGCAGGACATTCAGTCCAGGCTTGAGGAAGCGCTGCGCACCCGGGAGGGCAAGATCTACCACACCGTCATCACCTTTGACCCCATCGCTTTCAATCAGGAATCCTGCGAGCATCTTCCCAATGGGCAATAACCTTGATTTTCCGGAAAATTTCAAATTTTCATCTTGCATTTTCCCCAAAAATCGCTATAATGTCTCTGCTAATAGAAAGAAGGTGTCTTTTTGAATAAGACGAACAGAAACATGCTGGAAGGGCCGCTGTTTCCGAACATCATCCAATATACCGTCCCCATTATTCTGACCAGTCTTCTGCAGCTGCTGTTCAACGCGGCTGATCTCGTGGTGGTGGGGCAGTTCTGCGGCAGCGTGTCCGTCGCCGCAGTGGGCGCCACCGGTGCCATTACCAGTCTGCTCGTCAACTTCTTCATCGGTCTGTCCGTAGGCGCAGGCGTGGCCGTCGCCCATGGTCTTGGCAGTCGGGAGGATCAGGTCGTTCACTGCACGGTACATACCACGCTGCCCACCGCCATCATAAGCGGCGTGGTTCTGACTGTGATCGGCGTCTCCTATTCCGAAACTTTTCTTGCCATGATGGGAACCCCCGACAGCGTGCTGCCCCTCTCCTCCATTTACATGCGGATCATTTTCGGCGGCGTTACCTTCAACATGGTGTACAATTTCTGCGCCGCCATTCTCCGCGCCGCCGGAGACACCAAAAGCCCGCTGATTTTTCTGCTGTTCGCAGGTGTCCTGAATGTGGTTCTAAACCTGGTTTTTGTCATCCGGTTCCATATGAACGTGGCCGGTGTGGCGCTGGCGACCATCATTTCTCAGGCGCTTTCCGCCGTGCTGGTGGTCATCGCCCTGATGCGCAGAACCGACGCCTGCAAGCTGTATCTCAGCAAAATGCGCATTTACAAGCCGCAGCTGGAGAAAATTCTCCGCATCGGCCTGCCCGCAGGCATCCAAAGCGCCCTGTTCTCCATCTCCAACGTGCTGATCCAGTCGTCGGTGAACTCCTTCGGCGACGTGTTCATGTCCGGCAACGCGGCGGCCGGCAACATCGAGGGCTTCGTCTACGTCTGCCTCAATGCGTTTCAGCAGTCCGCAGTCAATTTTGCCGGGCAGAACGCCGGCGCGCGGCAATACCGCCGGGTTCGTCAGACCCTGTGGATTTGCCTGGGCTGCGTTACGGTGGTGGGGTTGGTTCTTGGGTTGCTGGCCTACGCGCTTGGCCCCTCCCTGCTCTCCATTTACATCACCGACTCTGCCGAAGCCATTTCCTACGGTCTGATTCGGCTGGCCTTCATCTGCCTGCCCTATTTCTTATGCGGCCTGATGGACGTGACCACCGGCGCGCTTCGGGGCATCGGCGCGTCCTTCGTCCCCATGCTGATCTCCATCCTCGGTGTCTGCGGATTGCGCATTGTCTGGATTTATACCATTTTCCAGATTCCCGAATTCCACACGCCCCAATGCCTGTATTTTTCCTATACCGTCTCCTGGATCATTACCTTCATCGCCCAGCTGATTGCCTTCTTCGTCGTGTACCGAAGGCAGGCCAGCGCAGCGGAATAATCCAATATCGGCTTCCCGGCTTCGGCCGGGAAGCTTTTTTTGCCTTTTGAAAAAAAGGGGTTGACAATTCCTTATCGCTGTGTTATTGTATTAATGCACTAATACAGTAGTACAAATCAGGAGGTGTCTATGAACTGGAAATTTGCCGGTGACCGTCCGGTATATCAGCAGATCATGGCAGCGATCCGCGGTGCGATTCTGAAAGGTGAGCTGCCCCCGGGAGGAAAGGTTCCCTCCGTCCGGGACTTGGCCGCCCAGGCGCAGGTAAACCCAAATACCATGCAGCGCGCCCTGACGGAGCTGGAACGGGAGGGTCTTCTCATCAGCGGCGGCACCAGCGGGCGCAGCGTCACCCAGGACGAAGCCGTGCTCGTCGCCATGCGGGAGCAGACCCTGGAGGAACTTGCCCGGGAATGTGCCGAAAAATTTTTGACCTTCGGCGTAACGCCGACCCAGGCGGCACAGCTTTTGCTGGGTCTGGAAAAGAACAAGGAGGAATCACATTGGAACAAAACGTTCTGACCGCCAGCGGTCTTACCATGCGCTATCACAGCACGCTGGCCTTGGATAACCTGGACATGAATCTGCCCCAGGGAAAAATCGTCGGTCTTCTCGGCCCCAACGGCAGCGGAAAGACCACCTTTATCAAACTGGCCGCAGGCCTGCTGACCCCCACGGCGGGGCAAATCACCGTTTGCGGCGAGAAAATCGGAACGGCCACGAAGGCCATGGTCTCGTATCTGCCCGACCGCCCCTATTTCAGCCGTCAGGTTCGGGTGGAGCAGCAGCTGGATTTCTTTCAGGATTTTTACGCGGACTTCGACCGCACCCGGGCGGAGGAAATGCTCTCTGCGCTGAACATTTCCCTGAGCGCCAAATTTAAGTCTCTGTCCAAGGGCAACCAGGAGAAGGTTCAGCTGGTTCTGGTGATGTCCCGCCGGGCGAAGCTGTACCTGCTGGACGAACCCATCGGCGGCGTCGATCCCGCCGCCCGGGATTACATTCTCAACACCATCATCACCAATTATGACCCCAGCGCCACGGTGCTGATCTCCACCCACCTGATTGCCGACGTGGAACGGGTACTGGACGAGTATCTGTTCCTGTCCCAGGGCCGCATTTTGCAGGGCGGAAACGTGGACGCCGTGCGGGAGGAGACCGGCAAGTCGCTGGATGAACTGTTCCGGGAGGTATTCAAATGTTTGCCAAATTGCTGAAAATGGAATTCCGTTCCACTTGGAACGTGCTGGGCATTCTGTGCCTGAGTCTGGTGGGCGCCGGGCTGCTGGGCGGCGTCGCCATCCGGTATCTGGTGGGTGCCAGCGCTCCGAAGGAGTGGCTGGAGGTTTTGTGTACGCTGGCCATTACCGCGGCCGTGCTGTTCTTCATCGTCTGCGGTGTGGCGGCGCTGATCGTGCAGATCGTCCGCTTCTACCGCAGCCGCTTTACCGATGAAGGCTATCTGACCTTCACCCTCCCCGTCACCACCCATCAGGTGCTGCTTTCCAGCTTCCTCACCAGCGCCGTCAACCTGATTGCCGTGGCCGCCGTCAGTGTCATTGGCCTGATTCTGATGGGGCTGTGCGTCGTGCCGGATTTTAAAGATCTTCGGGAGGGTATCCACGTTCTGTGGCAGGAGTTTCCCGAACTCTGGGCGCGGTTCACCCAGGCGGATGTGCTTCAGGCCTTCGGGCTTCTCCTTGTGAACGCAATCGTCGCTTTTTCCAATGAGCTGATCCTCATTATGCTTGCCGTGACCATCGGCTCCCTCGTTGCCAAAAAGCACAAGATTCTCGCCGCCGTCGCCTTCTATTACATCCTGCACGTCGTCGATCTTACCTTTACCGGCGTCAGCATGGTAAAGCTGGCAGAAAGTCCCGACAGCCTGCTGGGTCTTCTGGCAATCGTCAATCTCATCCTCGCAGTTGTCGGGTATATCCTCATGTACTTCCTGGTGGACAAAAAGCTGAATCTGAATTGACCCTTTCCCCCACATCCGAGCCTGTTTCAGGCTCGGATTTTGCATATTCTATCACATATATTTGTCTATCCTCAATAAAAACCAGCTGTCCCCGATTTGCAGGATGTGACAATTTGTCCACCAAATTCGAAAAATTCATCACATTTTCTGGCATTATTTCATATTGTATTCTTAAGGGATCAATGGTATCATAGTAAGAATAATATACATTTGTCTCCATAATATGGACGGTGTATCAAAGGAGAGAGGTTATGAAATACATCGTGATTCTGGGGGATGGGATGGCCGACGAACCCATCGACGCACTGGGCGGAAAAACACCCCTTGCCTGCGCGGAAACGCCCGTAATGGATGAACTGGCATCCAAAGGCGAAATGGGCATGGTGCAGAACGTCCCCACCGGGATGGCTCCCGGCAGCGACGTGGCCAACCTGTCCGTTCTGGGCTACAATCCCGCCGTCTGTTACTCAGGACGATCTCCCCTGGAAGCACTGAGTGTCGGCGTCGCCATGGAGCCGACGGACATCGTTCTGCGCTGCAACATCGTAACCCTGACCGAGGAAGAGCCCTACGCCGAAAAGACCATTCTTGACCACAGCTCCGGCGAAATTTCCACCGCCGACGCGGACATTTTGATGGACGCCATCCGGGAAAATTTCAACAGCGACGAGTTTCAGTATTACACCGGCACCAGCTACCGCCACATCACCATCTGGAAAAACGGGGTTATGCCCCAGCTGGAGCCGCCCCACGACCACCTGACCCACGTCATCGGCCCCTATCTTCCTCAGGAACCCAAGCTTCGCTCCATGATGGAAAAGAGCTTTGCCCTTCTGAACACCCACCCCCTGAATCTGGAGCGGGCGGCCAAGGGCAAGAACAAGGCCAATTCCCTCTGGTTCTGGGGCGCTGGAACGAAGCCCTCCCTGCAAAGCTTTGCCGAGAAAACCGGTCTGAAGGGCGCTATGGTGTCCGCCGTAGACCTGCTCAAGGGCATTGCCGTGGGCGCAGGGATGAAGGTTTATCAGGTTCCGGGTGCTACCGGCTCCATCGACACGAATTTTGAGGGCAAGGCGCAGGCCGCCATCGATGCGCTGACCAAGGACGGCTGCGATTTCGTCTACGTCCACGTGGAAGCCCCGGACGAAATGGGTCATCAGGGACTTCTGAAGGAGAAAATCCGGTCCATCGAATATCTTGACCGCCGTCTCATTGCCCCGGTGAAGAAGGCCATGGAGGACGCGGGGGAGGATTTCCGGATGCTGGTGCTTCCCGACCATCCCACCCCCATCCGCCTGCGTACCCACACCGGCAACCCGGTACCCTACGTGCTGTACGACAGCACCCGCCAGCGCAAGTCCATCCAAAAATACACCGAAGCCGAGGCGGAAGCCACCGGCAATTTTGAGCCGAACGGCTACAGGCTCATTGAGCGGCTGCTGAGCAAGCCGGTTTAAGGGAGGAAAAAACAATGTCCAGAGTCTATAATTTTTCCGCAGGTCCCGCAGTCCTGCCGGAAAGCGTTTTGCAGGAAGCCGCCGCCGAAATGCTGGACTACCGGGGAACCGGCATGTCCGTCATGGAAATGAGCCACCGCTCCAAAACCTATCAGGCCATCATCGACCAGGCGGAGGCTGACCTTCGCACCCTCATGGGAATCCCCGGCAACTACAAAGTCCTGTTCATGCAGGGCGGCGCCAGCCAGCAGTTTGCCATGGTGCCGATGAATTTGATGAAGAATAAAGTCGCCGACTACATCATCACCGGCCAGTGGGCGAAAAAGGCCTGGCAGGAGGCCAAAATGTACGGCACCGCCAACGCGGTGGCCTCCTCCGCCGACAAGACCTTCTCCTATATCCCCGACTGCTCCGACCTGCCCATTGACGAGAACGCAGACTATGTCTACATCTGCGAAAACAACACCATCTATGGCACCAAGTTCTGGCAGCTGCCCAACACCAAGGGCAAGCCCCTGGTATCCGACGTTTCCTCCTGCTTCCTGTCCGAGCCGGTGGACGTGACCAAGTACGGAATGCTTTACGGCGGCGTGCAGAAGAACATCGGCCCCGCCGGCGTGGTCATCGCCGTCATCCGGGAAGATCTGATCACCGAGGACGTGCTGCCCGGCACCCCCACCATGCTCCGCTACAAGACCCACGCAGACAACGGCTCCATGTACAACACGCCTCCCGCCTACGGCATTTACATCTGCGGCAAGGTGTTTCAGTGGCTATTGTCCATGGGCGGTCTGGAAGCCATTCGGGAGCGCAACGTGGCAAAGGCCAAGGTTCTCTATGATTTTCTGGACGCCAGCCGGCTCTTCCACGGCACCGTGGTGAAAAAAGACCGCTCTCTCATGAACGTCCCCTTCGTCACCGGAAATGCGGAGCTGGACGCGAAATTTGTCAAAGCGGCGGAGGCCGCAGGCTTCGTCAGCCTGAAGGGACACCGCACCGTCGGCGGTATGCGCGCCAGCATCTACAACGCCATGCCCATGGAGGGCGTCGTCAGGCTGGTGCAGTTCATGGAGCAGTTCGAGAAGGAAAATCGCTGAAAAGAGGACAATTATGTATCACATTCATTGCTTAAATAAGATATCCCCCAAGGGTACCGCCCTTCTGACGGATAACTACACCATCACGGACGACCGGAACCAGGCCGACGGCGTGCTGGTGCGCTCCGCCGACATGCACAATGTGGCTCTGCCGGAAAGCCTTCTGGCCGTTGCCCGCGCCGGTGCCGGCGTCAACAACATCCCCCTGTCCGACTGCGCCGAAGCGGGCGTCGTGGTGTTCAACACCCCCGGCGCCAACGCCAATTCCGTGATGGAGCTGGCGCTGTGCGGTATGCTTCTGAGCAGCCGGGACGTGGTGGGCGGCATCAACTGGGTGCAGACCGTCAAGGACGACCCCGATATCGCCAAGCTGGTGGAAAAGGGCAAGTCCAAGTTCGCCGGTCATGAAATCCGCCACAAAAAACTGGGCGTCATCGGCCTGGGCGCGGTGGGCGGCCCTCTGGCCAACGCCGCCAGAAATTTGGGAATGACCGTCTACGGCTGCGACCCCTTCATCTCCATTGAGGCGGCATGGCACCTGGACAGCCACATCGTCCGGGTCAACAGCCGGGATGAAATCTATTCCAAGTGCGACATCATTTCCCTCCACACCCCCCTGCTGGACGACACCCGGGGCATGATTAACGCCGAGGCTCTCGCCAAGATGAAGGACGGGGTCATCGTCCTGAACTTCGCCCGTGACCTGCTGGTGGACGACGACGCCATGGCGGCTGCCCTGGCCTCCGGCAAGGTCGCCCGGTACGTCACCGACTTCCCCAACAGCGACACCGCCGCCATTGAGGGCGTCGTGGCCATCCCCCACCTGGGTGCTTCCACCCCGGAGAGCGAGGACAACTGCGCCGTCATGGCCGCCGCGCAGACGCGGGATTTCGTGACGCCGCCGATAAAGCTTCAGCAGCGCTATAGCGGCCATACTGCCGAAAAACAGCCACAGATCGAGGATAAACAGCGTGCGGCAGTCGGCAAAATGCGCACTGCCGGACTCCGAAAACGGCAGCACTCCGGCAGAAAATTCACCGCTTACGCCGATGCAATAATCAAGCACCTCATCGTATGCCTCGATTATTTCTTCCCGGCTCAGGCCGCTCGACCGCTCAAGCTCCAGCGGATCTATCTGTGCATAATAAAACGGACGTATTATTATAGGTAAGGCTATCGATCCTGTCAGAATTGCAAGCGCAACGGCAATGCTCATGACTATAGCCGGCAGCTTATTCGCATTTTTCATAAACATCCCGCTCCTTTCCCGACAGGACTATCATCACCTGCGACGGCAGATAGAATGTCCACATTCCGATGCGTGCGGCGCTTTGCAGCCAATCGGGCAGAACCGACGGCATGTTATGAAGCCCCACGCATATATCGCAGCATAAGAACAGACAAAGTCCCGCAAAAAACAGCTTGTTCTCCAAGCCGGAGGCCTGCATCACATTGCAGGCAAAAAAAGAAAAGTACGCTCCGGCAAGCAGGTCAAGCGGCGAGAGCAGGCCGAATTGGGCCAGTATCGCAACGGCTCCCATGAACATAAACAGCCGCAGCGGCCACGCGCTTTTGCGTCCGTTTGCCCTATAGATGCGCACAAAATATAATATTTGCGCGGCAAAAAACAGCGCTATGCCGACCGCATAGTGGGCATCCATAACAAGCAGCAGGATATCCGCTGCCGCGGAAAGGCCTACGGCAGCGGTGACGAGCACCTCTCCGCCCCTGGCGCTCAGCAAAGCCGAAACCACAAAGCACAGCGCTATGCCGGCAAATTTAAGCCAGCGGCTGTCTCCTGTGCCGAGAACGTCCATCGCCGTGAAGGCCAAAAATAGCGCCGACTCAACGCATATGAAAGCTTTTACAAGAAAATTCTTCATGCAATGATTATACCCTGCGCGCGGTATATTTTCAACAGTTGCACATGCCACTGCCTCATCTTGCGCCGGGTGATAAAATAGGCTTGAGGTGATAACATGGACAAAGCCGAATATTTAGACCCCGTTTGCTGCTTTGACGCATCGCAGTACACCGGGCACCCCGACTCCGAGCCGTGCGCAAACGCCGTGAACGTTCCCGAGGTTGTCAAAGAGCTTGACCGGCTGCAAAACAGCGGACATCTTGAGCAGGCGCAGAGGCTTCTTGAGCGCTGGATCGGCGCCGCACGGCAGTCCGGCGACTGGCGAAGCGAGCTTTCGCTGCAAAGTGAGCTTATGGGGCTGCACCGCCGCACGGGCGACAAGGCCGCTGCCGAGAGCGCCGTTGCGCGCGGTCTTGAGCTTATACGCCGTCACCGTTTGGGCGCGACCGTTTCCGGCGCAACGATCATGCTGAACGCCGCGACAACGATGAAGTTTCTCGGCTTATCGGCCGAGGCGCTTCCGATATTCCGCCATGTTTCACGCGTTTATTCCGAAACGCTCGACCCCGGCGACTATCGCTTTGCCGGGCTTTACAACAACATGGCGCTCGCCTTTGAGGATACTGGCAACTATGACAGCGCGCAGCGGCACTTTTTCATGGCGCTCGACATTATCAAGCGCTGCAAGGATCCCGGCAACGACACGGCGGTAACATGGTGCAATCTCGCCGAGCTTTACGAACGCATGGGCCGCGACGAGGATATAGAGCCTGCGCTCGACAACGCCTACGCCTGTCTCACCGATCCGGAGCTTCCGCGCGACGGATACAACGCTTTTACGCTGTCAAAGTGCATTCCGACCTTTGACCGTTTCGGATATTTCATATACGTTAAAGCGCTCAGAGAGCGCATGGAGGCGATAAAATGAAGGGTCTTGAAGCGGCGCGAAGGCTATACGCCGAAAAGGGCGCTGCCATCATCCATGAGCACTTCCCCGAATACGAGGGGCGTATTGCCGTGGGGCTTGCCGGCTCGGGTTCGCAGTGCCTGGGCTTTGACGATGAGATATCGCGCGATCACGATTTTGAGCCTGGCTTCTGCCTGTGGCTTACAGATGCAGACGACGCTCGCATCGGCATCGAGCTTTCGCGCAAAATGAGAGACTTGTTCGGCAGCCGCGTTTCGCAGGCTTCCGCCCTCGGAACGCCCGGCGTCGGCGTTATGCGCATAAGCGATTTTTACCGGCGCTTTACGGGGCTTCCCGGTGCGCCGGAAACGTGGCAGGACTGGCTGTATCTGCCTTCCTACGCGCTCGCTCAGGCGGTCAGCGGCGAGGTGTTCCGCGACGATCTCGGCGAGTTTTCGCGCATACGGCAGGAGATCGCCTGCGGAATGCCCGAGGATGTTCGGCGCAAAAAGCTTGCCGCGCGGCTTGCTCTTATGGCGCAGTCGGGTCAATATAATTACGCTCGCTGCCTTGCCCACGGCGAGGACGGCGCCGCCATGCTCGCTGTAAGCGAGTTTGTCGAAAACACAGCCGAGGCCGTTTTTCTGCTAAACCGCCGTCACGCGCCGTATTACAAATGGCTGCTGCGCGGCATGCGTGGGCTTGAAAATCTCGGAGAGCTTTCCGACGCGCTTGAATTCTTGCTCACGGGCGATAACGACGAGGACGGAAAGGCGCTTAAATCGCAGGTAATCGAGGATATCTGCACGCAGGTAGTTTTCGAGCTGCAAGCGCAAGACCTGAGCTGCGGCAGCTGGGACTATCTCGAAAAGCACGCCTTTGATGTGCAAAGCCATATTGAAAACGCCGCCATACGCGCGCTGCACGTCATGGAGGGCTGAAAAAATCTCGAAGCGAATGCTTCGAGATTTTTCATTATAGTCCGAGATTCGTGAACGCTTCCCACGAACGGTGCATATATGTTTCAAGTCCGATCGGCTCGCCTATATACTTGGGATCGCGCCCGTCGCGCAGGAACTCCTCCAAGAAGCACTTGCGCCCGGTCGTGTGCGCGACCGGTATGCCGGTCATATCGCTCGTCTTGCGCAGGACATCATAGCCCTGACGGATATCGTCGGCGCTTGCGAAGTTGAGAAGGTTGGAGTTATTGACAAAGCCCGTGACCTTGAGCCGCGCAAAGCCCTCCATCTCTTCCTTGAGCTTAACTATCTTCTCCGGGCTTTCGGACATCGGGCGGAACACGTTTACGATATCGTAAACCTCAAGCTGCCCCTCCTCGAGCGCGGCAAAATCGGTGTGATATCTGCCGAGCGACATTGCGCCGGCCGCATCTCCGCCGACGTCGAACACGCACAGATCCCAGTCGCCCGCAAAGGCCGACGCTACGGCAGCAGACATATTGCTCGGCGTCACGCCCTGACCGGCAAAGGTCGGGGAAACGAGGTTTACGTTATTCTCCTTTAGCACATCAACGCGGTCGCTCATACGGAAGTAATCGTTTACCTTGTCAAGGTCGATGACCAGCGTATTGAGTCCCTTTGCCGCAGAGTTCACAGCGAGGTTTATCGCTATCTCCGTTTTGCCCGAGCCGTAATTGCCGATGAGAACGATGAAATGCTTCATCACTTGGCTCCCTTGGCGTTTGCCTTTGCGATGAACTTTTCGTTGTTGATTATAAAGCGCTCGTGGCGGCCTGCGCCGATCTGGCCGCATTCGTCAAATGCCTTGACCTCGAAAACCAGTCTGCGGCGGTCGATCTCGATAAGCTCGCTCTCGGCCCAGACCTTCATTCCCAGAGGTGTTGCAGCGTCATGGCTTATCTCAAGCTTTGTGCCGACGGTGCCCTCGCCCTCGCCGAGATACGGCGCGACTGACATCTGAGCGGCCTGCTCCATGAGGCCTACCATGCACGGAGTTGCGAAAACGTCCAGCGAGCCGCTTCCTACGAATTTTGCGGTGTTGCTGCCGTCAACAACCGTTTCGACCTTGCCTTTTATTCCGATTTCCATGAAATTTTCTCCTTAATTTTAATATTTGATGGAAACAATTTAGCACACAAAGCCGTAGTTTACAAGCAAAAAATAATGACTCCCGAAGCATCATAGCCTCGGGAGCCGGATCACGGGGGGACGCGATCCTTAATATCGTTAACAATATATCATATCGTTTCGTATATTGCAACACTTTTTTTAATTTGTATAAACTTTATTTGCAATTGAGTAAAAAGCGCAGTTATCCTGCCGTGCGTAAGCTTTCACCGGTTAGTCTTAGGATCATCCGTCAGGCTGAGTATGTAGTCCACAGACACATTGTAAAACCGGGATAAGCGAATAAGTGTTTCGCTCGGAACATCTCTCTGCCCGAGCTCATAGTTGCTGTACACCTGCTGAGAACAGTTGAGATACTCGGCAACCTCGCGCTGTTTTAAGTCTCTGTCCTCGCGCAGATCCCGAATTCGAGGGTACATAACACCACCTCCATCGGGCAAGAATATTATGTCGGGTTTTGTAGTATTGACTTTTACTGCAAATTGCAGTAAATTTAATTTGTCCACACAAAATACAACACATATTCCCAGGACAAAGGAAAGCTCCTGCTCGACCGAGCAGGAGCTTTTTCAACTTATCAAAAATATAAAAAGAAATTACTTCTTGATGTTCTCTTTGATGACTTCGCCGAGGATGGTCATGCCCTTAACGATCTTCTCTTCGGGCATGCAGGAGTAGTTCAGGCGGATGCAGTTATTGTGGCCTGCATCGGGGAAGAATCCGTCGCCGGGAACGTAAGCGACGTTGCGTGCCAGGCACTGCTTTGCCATCTCGTTGGTGTTGATGTACTCAGGCAGCTCGACCCAAGTGAACAGGCCGCCGTTGGGGTGAGTGAACTTTGCCTCGGGCGGGAACTCCTTTTCCATGGTCTCGATCATAACGTCGCGGCGCTTGCGGTAGCACTCTTTGATAGCTGCAACGTGCTCGTCAAGGTCATACATGTCGATGAACTTGGAAACAACGAGCTGAGCCTCGGTGGAGGCCTGCAGGGATGCAGCCTGAGCGAGGAAGTTGTACTTCTGAAGGATCTCGCCGTCGGCGCAGACCCAACCGAGACGGTAGCCGGGAGCGAGGATCTTGGAGAAGGTGCCGAGGAATACTACGAGGCCCTTGGTGTCCATGCTCTTGAGTGCGGGCAGGTACTCGCCTTCAAAGCGGAGCTCGCCGTAGGGGTTATCCTCAACAACGGGAACTTCGTACTTATTTACGATCTCCATGAACTGCTTGCGGCGCTCGAGGGGCCAGGTGCGGCCGGAGGGGTTCTGGAAGTCGGGGATGACATAGATCATCTTGACGTTCTCGGTGGTGGCAAGAACCTTTTCAAGCTCTTCCATGATCATGCCGTCGCCGTCGGTGGGGATAGCGACGAAGTTGGGCTCACATGCCTTGAATGCGTTAAGTGCGCCGAGGTAGGACGGGCTCTCGATGATGATGACGTCGCCCTTGTCGCAGAAAACGCGAGCCGAGTAATCCAGACCCTGCTGAGAGCCGGAGGTTACAAGGATGTTGTCTGCGCTGGTCTTGATGTTGAGCTTTGCTTCCATGCGATCAGCGATCTGCTGACGGAAGTGCTCAAAGCCGTTGGTGCTGGAGTACTGAAGAGCAACTCTGCCCTGCTCTTCAAGAACAGCGTCTGTCGCGGCCTTGATCTTGTCCACCGGGAAAAGCTCCGGTGCGGGCATGCCGCCTGCGAAAGAGAGGACCTCGGGTTTATTAGCCAGTGCGAGGAGCTCACGGATTGCCGAACCCTTGAGAAGATTCATTCTGCTTGAAAACTTGATCATTTGTGATTATTCCTCCTGTTGATATTGTAAGCTGACGAGAGCCGAACCCATATCGCCTGTCGGCGCGCCCTTCCGGCTATTTTCGCCTTTTTTGCTTTGATGGGCGCCAGCCCACCTGCATCAAAGAAAGCCGAAAATATCTCGAAAAGCACAGCCGACAGGTGCTCGCAGTTTTGCCGGAGCAGATTTTTGCTCAGGCAAGGCAAAGCTTGCAGAGAATACTGTCGTATTGTCAAGAGCTTTAACGCGGCATGAGTGAAAATCTGCCCGTCAAAACCGATACGTGTTCGACTCTCGTCAGCTTAAGGCATTTTACCATGCTATTTAATCATAATTCGGAGCATTTGTAAACACAATATTCTCAACTCACTCGTTAAATTTGTGATAATTGCACAGATTTATGTTCTGTTATACTCTTTTCATGCCCTCTATCGCCTGTTATTGCACAAATATTCATGCATTGCATTCCCATTTGGAATATCGGCATAAAGTTTGCGTTTAGTTTTAATTTTGACACTGTATTGCTAAAAACGCCGTCAAATGATATAGTTACAATTTGTAGGTCACTACTATATTATATATTAAATTTTTGCTGCGGCAGCCAGCCGCGGGAAAGGACGGAAAAATGAAAAATAGCGAAAAGACTATGGACAAGATCGTTGCCCTGTGCAAAAACCGCGGCTATGTGTATCCCGGAAGCGAGATATACGGCGGCCTTGCAAACTCCTGGGACTACGGCCCGCTCGGCGTTGAATTCAAAAACAACGTAAAAAAAGCCTGGTGGAAAAAGTTTGTTCAGGAAAATCCTCACAACGTAGGACTTGACTCGGCCATACTTATGAACCCCGAGGTTTGGGTTGCAACAGGCCACGTAGGCGGCTTCTCCGACCCGCTTATGGACTGCCGCGACTGCAAAACAAGACACAGAGCAGATAAGCTTATCGAGGACTTCAGCGGTCAGTCGGCAGACGGCTGGACCAACGAAGAGATGAAAAAATACATCGAGGACAACGGCATAACCTGCCCGAACTGCGGCTCAAAGAACTTTACCGATATCCGTCAGTTTAACCTTATGTTTAAGACGTTCCAGGGTGTAACAGAGGACGCGAAGAGCCAAATCTATTTGAGACCCGAAACGGCACAGGGTATATTCGTAAACTTCCAGAATATCCAGAGAACCACAAGAAAAAAGGTTCCCTTCGGCGTTTGCCAGGTAGGTAAATCCTTCAGAAACGAGATAACTCCCGGCAACTTCATATTCAGAATACGTGAATTTGAGCAGATGGAGTGCGAATTCTTCTGCCAGCCCGGCACCGATCTGGAGTGGTTCGCCTACTGGAAGGACTTCTGCAAGAACTGGCTGATTTCCCTTGGCATCCAGGAAGACTCCCTGCGTCTGCGGGATCACGAGCCTGCGGAGCTGGCCTTCTATTCCCGCGCCACCACCGATATCGAGTATCAGTTCCCCTTCGGCAACGGCTGGGGCGAGCTGTGGGGCATTGCCGACCGCACCAATTACGATCTTGGCCGCCATCAGGAGGCCTCCGGCAAGAGCCTGGAATACTACGATCAGGAGAAGGGCGAGCATTACGTTCCCTACGTCATCGAGCCGTCCCTGGGCTGCGACCGGGTTGCCCTGGCGTTCCTGTGCGAGGCCTACGACGAGGAAGTGGTTGGCACCGACAAGAAGGGCAACGCCGACGTGCGCACCGTGCTCCGGCTGCATCCGGCGCTGGCGCCCTACAAGGCGGCCATTCTGCCCCTGTCCAAGAAGCTCAGCCCCAAGGCCGAGGAGATTTACCGGGAGCTGCGCAAGGACTTCATGGTGGACTTTGACGACGCCGGTTCCATCGGCAAGCGCTACCGCCGGGAAGACGAGATCGGCACGCCCCTGTGCGTCACCGTGGACTTCCAGACCGTGGGCGACGAGTCTACCCCTGCGGACAACTGCGTCACGGTTCGTGACCGGGACACCATGGAGCAGGTGCGGATCCCCATTGCCGAGCTGAAGAATTATATCGCGGAGAAGTGCGCGTTCTGATTGCGCCGCTGACAGGTAATAAAATAATGTGGCCGCCCCGGAAATTTTCCGGGGCGGCCTGTTCTGTATAAATGTTGCATTATGTTCACATTGCGGCAATGGGGAACTGCCCATTGCCTAAGACATTACTACAGCCTGGGGATTTCTTTCATTCACAGCCCTACGGGCTGCGCCTGAAAGAAATGGGAATCTCCCACGGCCAAAGGAAGCGCTGAATCAATCGCCTTCGGCTGAGCAGCGGATCTTTTTCCCTGCCCGTGCGGCTTCAAAAGCGGGAAATACATACAGTATTCCTCCGCTTTTGAACCCTTCGGCTAGAGGAAAATCTCTCGCTGTCGGCTCTCGTCGATTTAATCAGAGCTTCCTTGTAGAAACGCGATTCCCGGATTATTTGTCTTCCAGGCAGGCGATGCCGGGCAGCTCCAGGCCTTCC
>ERZ857882.629-NODE-629-length-44319-cov-8.336978_pt1 | contig 44319 bp, 33 predicted proteins | sample MGYA00519697_ERZ857882 | MGnify/ENA primary metagenome ERZ857882 (study PRJEB31778, sample SAMEA3449373) | human gut metagenome | biome: human gut; feature: human-associated habitat; material: faeces | place: United Kingdom | collected 2010/2012 ...
TTTTCCTACATCAGGGGGCCGTTTGTCTATTGTCCGTTTTTACTGGGGCTGTTCAAGGGCCGCCCCCTCGTTTTTAACGTTTTTCAGGCCAGGGCCTTGCGCACCATGGTCAGGCTGTAACGGTCGCCCTGGGCACAGGTGCAGGTGCCCAGGGGCGAGGCCATGCTGCAAAGGGCTGTATCGATCACATAGTGGCAGTAATCGTCCGAACAGCCAGGCGAAATACATCCCTCCGCCCTGCCTTTGGCGATCAGCGCAGCCTTAACGGCCCTGCCCTCGGCCAGCCGCTGCCCCACCTCTGCTTTATAGGTTTCGGCAAGGCCCGGCAGCTCGCTGAACGAAAAACCGCTCATGATGAGCCGGTAGATGCTGCCCCGCTGGCGCATGCATTCGGCCACGCACTGCTGCAGCTCCGTCAGATCCTCCTCAAAGCTGCCGCCGGGCGCGATGGAAGCCTTTAGGGCGTCCAACTCGTTTTCCAGGCACCAGAGCATGGTGTGCACCAGAATTTCTTCCTTAGAATCAAAATATTCGTACAGGGTGCCCTTGCCCACCCCGGCCGCAGTGGCGATGTCCTGCACCTTAACGGTGTACAGGTTCTCCCCCTGCTTTGCCAGGTCCAGCACGGCGCCGAATATTTTTTGCTGTTTTTCGGTATACATCAGTCGTCCTCCCCCACATCCACGTTTTCCAGCTGGCGGCGGAACAGCAGGTCATACAGCACCGGCACCACGAACAGGGTGAGCAGCGTGGCATAGGCAAGGCCGCCGATGGTTACCAGCGCCATAGGCTGCGCCATCTCGGCCCCCATGCCCTTGGAGAAAACCATCGTGCTCATGGCCAGAATGGTGGTGAGGGCGGTCATCAGGATAGGCCGGATGCGGGCCTTGCCCGTAAGCAGCAGCGCCGCCCTCTTTTCCATGCCCGCCAGCCGCAGCTGGTTGGTATAATCCACAAACACGATGCCGTTGTTCACCACAATGCCCGCCAGGATCAAAAAGCCCAGCATGGAAATCACCGAGAGCGGCTGCCCCGCCAGCCACAGCGCAAGCAGGCCGCCGGTAAAGGCCAGGGGCAGGGTGAACATCACGATAAAGGGCGACAGCAGGCTTTGGAACTGGGCCACCATGATCAGGTAGATAAACACCACGGCCAGCAGGATCATGAGCACCAGATCGCCCATGGCGTCGGCAATGGTCTGGGTTTCGCCGCCGATCTCCACGGTGTAGCCGTCCGGCACCTCATAATCGGCCAGCAGCTTTTCCACCTGGCGGCCGATCAGGGTGGTGTTATAGCCCTCGGCGGTGGCCGCGGTCACGGTCATGTAGCGCTGCTGGTTTTCGCGGCTCACCGAGGCCACGCTCAAATCGCTCTTCAGGCTGGCAAAGTCGGCCAGGATGTGGGTCTCGGTCACGGTTTCGCCGTCCTCGTTCTGCACGCTGGTTTCAAATTCATAATTCATCAGGTTGTCGCGGTCCACGGGGTTGCGCTCGTCTACCACGTTCACCTCGTAGTCGCTCTGGCCCACCGTAAGGGTGGTGGAGGTGGTCTCGGTGGTCAGCGCGCCCGACAGCTCGCTGTAGATCTGGGCCACGGTCAGGCCATAGCGCATGGCGGCGTCCTTGTCAATGACCACCCGCAGCTGGGGCGCACCCTCTTCCTGCCCGTTGGAGGGGTTTTCCAGTCCCTCCACGCCGGAGAGCATCTCCATCAGATCCTGGGTGATGCTGTTCAGGGTCTGCAGGTCGCGGCCGCGCACGATCAGTTCCAGCCCGCTGCCCCCCAGTGCCGACAGATCCATGTTGGAGGTGGACACCTCGATCTCACAGCCCGGCAGCCGGGCCGAAAGCGCTTCCAGCTGCTTTGCCGCCTCTGCGCTGTTCTGCGCGGCCTTTTCGCTCAGCAGCAGGTAAAAGCTCACGCTCTCCACCTTATTGCCGCTGCTGCCGCCTCCGCCCATCATGCTCATCATTCCGCCGCCGCCCTCCATGGCGCCCACGGTCTCCACGCCGTCCACCGTGAGCATCAGGTTCATCGCCTCATCGGCCATGGCGTAAGCGTCGGCGCGGGGGGTGTCCTCCGGCAGCTTAAGGGTGGCGCTTACCTGGTTGCCGCCCATGCTGGGCATGAACTCCATACCCATCTGGGCGGTGTGCCACACACACACGCCCAGCAGCGCCACGGCAAGGCCCAGGGGCACCGCCTTGAAGCGCAGGCAGAAGCTCAGCGCCTTTTCATAGAGAACAAGCACCTTGTCGAACAAGGGGTGCCCCTTCTCGCTGGTCGTGCGCAGCAAGGTGGAGCTGAGCGCGGGCACCACCGTCAGGGCCACCATCAGGCTGGCGGCCAGCGAATAGGCAATGGTCAGGCCCATGTCCACAAACAACTGGCGGGTGATGCCGCTGGTGAACACAATGGGCAGGAACACGCACACCGTGGTCAGGGTGGAGGCCGCAATGGCCCCGGCCACCTGCTTTGCGCCCTTCACCGCCGCTTTGGCCGCGGGCATGCCCTCGCCCCGCAGGCGGTAGATGTTCTCCATGACCACAATCGAGTTATCCACCAGCATGCCTACGCCCAGCGCCAGGCCGGACAGGCTGATCATGTTCAGGGTAACTCCGGAAAAATACATCAGCACCACCGCGAACATCAGGCTGATGGGGATGCTGAACGCCACCACGCCGGTGGGGCGCAGGTCCTTCAGGAACAGCGCCAACACCAGAATGGCCAGCAGCGCGCCCCAGGCAAGGTTCGAGATCACCGTGTTCACGGTCATTTTAATGTAATCGCCCTGGTCCATCAGCGGGGTAATGCGCAGGCCGGGGTACTTTGCCTCCAGCTCCTCAATGGCGGCGTTCGCCGCCTTGGACACCGCACTGGTGGAGGCGGTGGAGCTTTTCTGGATGCTCAGGGCCACCGCCACGTTGCCGTTCACCCGGGCATAGCTCTCGCCGCTGTTGTCGATCATGGTCACGGTGGCAACGTCCGAAAGCCGCACGTCGCCCACGCCGCCGGCCTCCATGTGCAGCAGCATGGCGTTTTCCAGCTCTTCCAGGCTGGCGAACGCGTCGCCCACCTTCAGCAGATACTGATCCTCGCCCTGGTACAGATAACCGGCGGGCATGGCGAAGTTCTGCGCCATCACCAGCTTTGCCACCATATCCTTGGTGAGCAGCTGGCTCATGTCGGCATTTTTCAGCGCCTCCTCGCGGGCGTCCTCAAACTGTTCGCGCGCGTTCTTAAGCGTTTCTTCGCCCTGCTTAATGCTGGCCTCGGCGGCCGCCATCTGCGCCGCGCCGCTGCCAAAGCCCGCGGCGGCGTTGATCTTGCCCGCCTCCAGCTCCTTGTAGGCGGCCTGCGCTTTGTCGATGCCCTCCTGGGCCTTTTCCTTCATCATTTTGGCGGCGGCCAGCTCGGTGGAGAGGTTCGCCAGCTCGGTTTCAATCTCAGCAACGCGGGTGGGGGCATTAAGCGTAGTCAAGAAGTTAGCGCGTGTCATTTGTTTCATGGAATCAGGTAAAGCAGTCCCTGCCCCCTGTGCCACACTAGCCCACACTATACTCCATACTTCATCTGAAATATATTCTTCGATAAACTTGGGGGCGTCACTTTTTGCCGCAGTCCATGCAGCATCATCCAGATTGTCCGGTTTTGGCACTAGTGGCGGCTGCACACCAGGGATTTCGGTAGTCGCAGCCATTACAATTCCATTCGCCAATTGAAGCAAAACAGCATTTTGTCCTGCCGCTTCCTGCATCATTTTCAATTCCATCTCCAGCGCAGCCTTGCTGGCATTCAGCGCCGTTTCCTGGCTGGCAAGGGCCTGCGCCTGGGCGATGGCGGAATCCAGCTGGGCGCTGGCGTCGGCCAGCTTGTCGGCGGTTTCGGCCTGTTTGTCCTCCAGCTCCGTCTTGCCGCTCTGCAGCTCGGCCTTGCCGTCCGCAAGCTCCCTCTGCGCCTTGTCCAGCTCGGCCTTGGCGTCGGCCAGCTTGTCGTTCACACCGGCCAGCACCTTGGTGTTGATGCCCTCGATCTTCTCCTCGTCCAGGCGGATCTCCACGCTGCGCTCCACCAGGCCCGTGCCGCTCACGCTTGCCACACCCGCCTGCCGCTCAAACGCGGGGATCAGGTTTTCGTTCGCAAACTCGGTGAGCTGGTAAATGTCCATGCCCTCCATGTCGGCGCTGGCAATCATGACCGGCAGCATATCCGGCGAGAGCTGCAGCAGCATGGGGTTCTGGGCGGTGTCGGGCAAATAGCCCTTCACCTGGTCCAGCGCGGTGGAAAGATTGACCATGGCGCTGTCCATATTCGTTCCGTTTTCAAATTCCAGCACCACCATGCTCACATTTTCGCTGGAGGTGCTGGTCACGCTGCTCACCCCGTTCACGGTGCCCAGGCCCGCTTCCAGGGTGGCGGTTACTGCGGTTTCCACCTTTTCAGGGCTGGCGCCGGGGTAGGTGGTCACCACCACCACATAGGGCAGCTCCATGGCGGGCAAAAGGTCGGTGGTCATGTTCATAAAGCTGATCACGCCCAGCACAATCACCATCACCACCGCCACCAACACGGTGAACGGCTTTTTCACGCAATATTTCGACATAAGTACGGCTTTCTCCCCTGTGCGGGCCGCCCTGCCGCAGCCGGCGGCGGCCCTTCCATATTTTTCCGACCGACCGGTCGGTCGGCTCACGGTGCCAAGTATACTCCTTTTAAATTGCGAATACAACCGTTCTCCCTTTTAAATAATTGTAAACTTTTTTCCGGCCGGGCGCGCCGGGGGTGCGATCGGCTTTGCGCCCCCGGCGTTTTTTGCCGCGCGCGCTCAGCGGGATTTGCGCCGGGGCGCAGTTCGTGCTATGATAAAGTAAAATATATGTAAAATACGGCAGAAACGGCGGGCATGGCCCGCCGTTTCTGCCGCGCAGCGGGGGGCAAGCACCAATGGAGCAGTCAAACACACAGTTCAAGCGCATGATCGAAACCCCGATCCCAAAGCTGATCCTCACACTGTCGGCGCCCACCATCGCCAGCATGCTGATCAGCTCGATCTACAACCTGGCCGACACCTTTTTTGTGGGCCAGATCGGTACCACCAGCGCCTCAGGCGCAGTGGGCGTGGTGTTCAGCCTGATGGCGATCCTGCAGGCCTTCGGCTTTATGATCGGCATGGGCGCGGGCAGCATCATCAGCCGCTTTCTCGGCCAGCAGGACACCCAGAATGCCAACCGTTTTGCCAGCACCGCGTTCTTTCTTTCGCTGGGGTGCGGCGCGGTGATCGGCGCGCTTGGCCTTTTATTTTTGGACCCGCTGATGCGCGCGCTGGGCGCCACCCCCACCATTCTGCCCTATGCGAAGGATTACGCCCGCTTTATTTTGCTGGCCGCGCCGCTGATGTGCGCCAGCTTTTCCATGAATAACCTTCTGCGGTTCGAGGGCAAGGCGGCCTTTGCCATGGTGGGGCTGACCACCGGCGGCCTTTTGAACATTGCGCTGGACCCGCTGTTCATCTTTGGCCTTCATCTGGGTATTTCGGGCGCCGCGCTGGCCACCGCGCTCTCCCAATGCGTGAGCTTCTGCATCCTGCTCTCCATGTTTTTGCGCCGCAAAAGCCAGCTGGTGCTCTCGCCCCGGCTGTTCACCCGCCGCGCCGCCGAGATCGGGCGTATCCTGGCCTGCGGCCTGCCCAGCTTTTCGCGCCAGGCCCTGGCCAGCCTGGCCACCGCCCTTTTGAACGTGCAGGCCGCCATGTGGGGCGACCCCGCGGTGGCCGCCATGAGCATTGTGGGGCGCATTTTTATGTTTGTTTTCTCGGTAATGCTGGGCATCGGGCAGGGGTTCCAGCCGGTGGCGGGCTACAACTACGGCGCCGGCAACTACGCTCGGCTGCGGCAGGCCTTCCGCTTCACCCTGATCCTGGGGCAGGTCTGCATGACCCTGGTCACCGTCGGCGCCTTTTTCGCCGCGCCCTGGCTGGTGCAGACCTTCCGCAACGACCCCGAGGTGGTGCGCATCGGCGCATTGGCCTGCCGGCTGCAATGCTGCGCCATGCTGTTCGTGCCCGCCACCACCTGCGCCAACATGCTGTTCCAGAGCATCGGCGAAAGCGCCTCGGCCACCTTTTTGTCCTGCCTGCGGCAGGGGGTGTATTACCTGCCGCTCATCCTGATCCTGCCCTATACCATCGGCCTTTTGGGGGTGCAGGCGGCCCAGCCCGCGGCGGACCTGCTCACCTTCCTCACCTGTATCCCGTTCCTCATCCGCTTTTTCCGCCGCCTGCCCCGCCAGGATAAGGCATAGGCCAAGCCCCTTCCGCCATACAGTAGATGCGGGAGGGGATTTTTTATGTTCGGGGTATTTTTAAGTTTCGTCGCCAGCCACATCGTATATCTGGCGCTTCACCTGGAGGCCAGCAGCTTCCCCAAGCCCTTGACGCCGACGCAGGAAGTCGAGGCTTTTGCCGCGTTCAAGGCCGGCGACCTGGCCGCGCGGGACCGCATCATCCGCCACAACCTGCGCCTGGTGGCGCACATTGTAAAGAAATACTATTCCACCCCCGGCGACGCCGAGGACCTGATCAGCATCGGCACCATCGGCCTGATCAAGGCGGTGAACAGCTTCGACAACACCAAGAAGGCCCGCTTTTCCACCTACGCTTCCAAGTGCATCGACAACGAGGTTCGCATGAGCTTCCGCAAGCTGAAAAAGGCCCCGGCCACCATGAGCATGCAGGACCCCATCGAGGCGGGAAAAGACGGCAGCACCCTCACGGTGATCGACGTGGTACCCGACGATTTTATCATTCACGAGGATTACGAGCAGCGGGAGGAAAGCGCCCGCCTGCACGATTTTGTAGAGCATCTCTCCGGCCGTGAGCGGCAGGTGATCCTGCTTCGGTACGGTCTTTCCGGCCAGCCGCCGCTCACCCAGCAGGAGGTGGCCGATCTTTTGGGCATCAGCCGAAGCTACATCAGCCGCATCGAAAAGGCGGCGGTGGAAAAGCTGCGCACCGGCATGACCAGCCAGGACGCGGTGTGACCCCATTTAAACAGTATAAAGCGCCGCCTCAAAAGGCGGCGCTTTATGATCTGGTTCTTGCTTTTTAACTTTCTGCTGCGCCTTCCAGCACGCAGCGGCCGTCCGGCAAAGCCAGGCAGTAAACCTCCCCCCCGCCCCGCAAAATCTTATACCAGGTGCCGGTCATCCCGGCCAGGCATACCTGGCCCCCCCGTTCAAGAACAGGGCAGCGCTCGTTCAGCTCAAGGCCTCCGGCCGCCGCGTCCGCGCTGGGCGCGCTGAAAATTTCGCACCGGGGGTGCGCTGCGCTGGTGCAGCGCAGCACTTGCCCCTGCACCGCCTCCCATACGGGCGGCGCCCCGCTCTCGCCCGGGCCGTAGGTGTAGATCCCGGCGCGCGCGCAGGTAAAGTCGGTGTCCAGCCAGCAGAGCGGGTTTTCCCGCTGGCCTTTTTTCCGCACCTCAAAGTGCAGGTGCGGGCCAAAGCTGTGGCCGGTGTTGCCGCTGTAACCGATCACTTCACCCGCGCTCACGGGCTGGCCCTGCACCACTGCAAGCCGATCCAGGTGGGCGTACACGGTTTCCAGCCCCTCGCCGTGGGCAAGCTTGACCATGTTGCCATAGCTGTTGGTATCGCCGCAGGTCACGGTGCCGTTCCACTGGTGCACGGCGCTCACCGTTCCGGCAGCCGCCGCGTACACCGGGGTGCCCACGGCCGCCTGAAGGTCGATCGCGCGGTGCAGGCTGCCGTCGCTGTAAAGCCATCCGGCGGTGAGCACATGCCGGGCCAGCGGCCAGGCAAGGCAGCGCGCTCCTGTGCCGCCGGGTTCTGTATGAAGCTCCATATCTGCGCCTCCTTTTTTAGTCCCTGATACAGCAGGTAAAGGCCGCCCACGCCGTTCCACCTGCACCAAGCCGATGTTCCGCCGGGGCAGGTGATCATCCCGGCCACGCAGGCAGCGCTCTCCCTTTTAAAAAACATTCAATTGGGATCGTTCAGCGTAAAAACCGCCCGGCAAAGCGTCGCGTCCACATAATCGCTCACGATCCAGCAGTCAAAGCAGCCCATGCCCTGCACGTCGAGGAACTGGATCAGGACGGGGTTCATGGTCTGGACAAGTGTGGGCACATCCATAAAATTGGTGCAGCTGGTACAGTTGATCTGCAGCGGGTGGTCGGCCTCTGATTCGTTGAATTGCACAAAGGCGGGCTCAACCCGCTGCACCCATTTATCCGTAACGGTCCAGTTAGTGAATGGGCGCCAATACTGGAAATCGTCCTGTATCCAGGCAGTGGGCTCCGCACCCTCTTTGGGAACGGGGAATACCCCGGCAGGCCGGTCGTTGTCCCGGCTGGCATCCCAGGCTGAAAGATCGATGCCGCAGGGCAGCAGCCGATCAGGCAGTGCAAAGCGCCGCACCAGGACCATCTTACCGCGCACCATACTCAGGGCCGGAACCACCGAATCGGTGTACCACAGATCCGGAACGAACAGCTTGGGCAGTTCCGCCATCAGATTGTCATCGCCGTCCTCCTTTTTGATCGAAATCACAATGGTCTCGGTGGGGTGCGCCTCCAAAAATGCCTGGCATTCGTGCTGCACCTCTTCAAATTTCAGGGCCCGTTCACTTTCAGACCACGTGCAGGTGTAGCGCAGTTTGCCCGCGCCATGCACGCAAACGAATTGGATACTGCCCGGCCCATCTTTTTCCGGATAAAGGCGAAGATCCAAAAAACGGACACCCGCATTCAACTGTTCCGAAATGCTGAGGCTTTGGCAGTTTATCGCCCGGCAGATCCAGCTTACCGCGCCGGAAATCATTCCGGTGCTTTGCGTGTGGGCCGTGGCCGAATCGTGGCTTCCGGGCAGGCAGATGTGAGAGAGGGGCCGCTCGTCGGGAAGCCTCGCCATCCAGTCGGCCTCCTCCACGCCGTTCCATGTATCTTTTTTTGTTTTGATTATTTGGGTCCAGTCAGGTTCTCCAACCTTTTTTGTTTGGGTCTGGTCAGGTTGATTCAGCATTGTAGATCCTCCTTGTTTTTTTGATCGCCCGGCTTTACGCGGCTGCGTAAAACTCGGAATAAACGTCCTGGTTTTCCCAGGTAACGAACCAAAAGCCGTACAGCGCCGCCTCCGCCGCGGGCAGCGCCTCCGGGGCCATGCCGTCCTCATATACAAACGGCTCCCCCACCTTGAAGCCCGGCACGGCGGTGGGGTAATCTGCCGGGGCAGGCGGGGGCGCTTCCCCGCCCGTCTCCGCGTCGGCAAAGGCCTCTACCGGGTAAAGCGGCGTGAGCTCTTCGCCCCCTTGCAGCGGCAGGACCTGGCGGGAAAAGCCCGTTTCCCCCAGCGGCACCAGATACGCCGCCCGGCCATAGGGGTTTTGCAGATCGTACTGCAGAATAAGGTTTGCGCGCCGCCCTTCGTAAAGGACCGGGCAGGCATACTGCGTGTAAAGGCCCTCGGGGCTTTGCAGCTCCAATGTGCACAGGGGCTGGCCGCCCAAAAAGGTCCACTCCCCGTTCAGCGGGCAGCTGTACTCCCCATTCTCCACCGTCAGGTCTCCGTCGGTGCCCACCAGATAGTAATAACCATCCGCGGTTTCGTCCTGCTCCCACAGGGTGGCGTAAGCCGTGCGCACGCCGGGCGGCCCCTCCACCTGCAGCAAGCCGCCCTCCGCCTGTACGCTCAGGGGCTCAAACCGGGCCAGCCGGGCGCTTTGCAGATAGTCGGCAAAGGCCTGCGCCCCGGCTTCATAGCGGGGCAGTTTTCCCACCGCCCGGTAGCGCTGCAGCTGGTTTGCCGCATCGTCCAATTCGGCATAGGGCGCGTACAGCGACAGGCCGCAGGCCTGCCCGCCCTCGCTCAAAGAAAGCAGCACGGCCTGCCGCAGGGCTGTTTCCAGCCCCTGCGGCTCCCCCGGCCCGGAGCCGGCAGGATCCTCTTCCGCCGCGCCGCCCTCCGCCAGGGGGGCCAGCGCCTCCACCAGGCTGCGCAGGTCCACCAAATCAGACTGCCCCTGTGTACGCCCGGCCCCGCCGAACCCAAACACCCCTGCCCGTGCCTGCGCCTGCCCGGCGAGCGGCGCCTGTTCCAGCCCCGCCGCCAGCGTTTCCACCTGCTGCGCCAACCCTTCCAGGGCCGCCAGGTCGGTCACGCTGACCGTCGCCGCCGGATAGGAAACGGCATTTTTTGCGTAATACTGCTGTGCCAGCAGCAGCGCCGCCTCTTTTGGCCCGGTGCCGGGAAGGCCTGCCATCGCGGTATAATCCCACCCTCCGGCGGGCTCCATCTCCTGCGAGGCCACCATATAGCGGGCATAGGGCGAAAAGGTAAGGGCCGTTTCCAGCGTGGCCATGCAGCAGGCGTCCAGCCCGATCACCTCCAGCGGCTGCTGGTCGCAGCCCGCTGCGGCCAGGGCCGCGTCCAGCTCGGTGAGCATCAGCGAATCGCCCCCGCACAGATCGTCGCACCCAAAACCGCCCACCGGTCCGTCGCCGTGGTCCCACAGCACCAGGACGGTCTTTTCAGCCGGGTAGCAGGTGCGGGCATATTGGATAAAGTCCGCCAGCGTGCCCGCCTCGCCCATGTTGCGGGCAGGCAGCGCCGCATCCACCGTCAGCCGCCCTTCTTCAATTCGGAAACGGGTGTTCTTTCCCACCTCAAATCCTTCGGTGTGCCACAATAGGCTCCCCCCCGCCTCGCCCACCACCCGCACCGTGCCCAGGTCCGCCGCCAGCAGCTCCTGCAAATTGGAGGTGGCAGCGCCGCATTCGCTCTCCAAATTGCTGCCCACCATGTACAAAAGCACCCCATACTCCGTCTCCTCAGCCTGCCTGGTATAGCTTGCCGCCGGGGTGGAAGCTGCCGGGGCGGCGGGCTGCCAGCTTGTTACCGCCGCCCCAAGCCCCAGCGCCGCGCTCAGCGACGCTGCGGCCAGGATTCCCTTGCCAAGGGGGATTTTACGTTTCAGCTTCATTTCCCTCATCTCTTTTTATAAGCGGGTGGAATAGGCAGTCCGGCGGTTTCTCGTGCGGCGTGCCTCCCGCATTTGCCTGCCCCGCTCCGGGTTTTCGCGCCGCTCGTCCAGTGCGTTCAGGATCACCGGCTCACAGTAGGGGCAAAAGGCCCCGCCCTCTTCAGCCGACCCGAATTTTTCGTACATCAGGCTCTCGGCCCGGTCCAGGATGTGGTCCGGGTCGGCCCTGTACAACCGCTCTGCGGGCATGGCGCCCCGTGCGCTTTGCACCTGTTCCGCTTTTTGCTGCGCGGCGGCGAACACGCCGCCCGCCGCTTGGGCGCAGGTGCTGCGGCTCTGCGCGCGCACTTGGTTTTTCAGGGCGCGCAGCTGCTCCCACTGGGCGTTCAGTTCTTCCACCTTGCGCTCGCGCCCCCGCCTCGCGCGGGATTCCGGCTGCTGCTCCAGCTTGTCCCCGATCGCCCGCAGCGCAGGCCCAAAGTTCATGTTGTCGGTCACCTGCAGCACCAGTTCCGCATTCTGGCCCGCATTCAGAATGGCTTCGTCCACTTCCAGCAGCACGGCTTCGCTCTCGGGCAGCACCGCGCCGTACTCCCGCGCGCAGGCTGCCTGTAAATCGCGCATGTACCGGCCCGCCCGGCTGCAATAATCAGCCCCCTGTGCAAACAGTTCCAGCCTGCCCTCCAGCGAGGCGGCGCGGTAGCGCTGCTTGGAGCTGCGGCCTGCCTCGCCCATCTGTTTCACATCGGCAGCCGTGCCGTTCTCCACCATGCCGTTCAGCAGTTCGCTGCACCGCCCGCCCGCGCCGCTTCCCAGCTCCAGCGTGCTCTCCAGCGAATATTTTTTGCCCAGGGCCACAAAGTCCAGCTTCACGCCCAGCGCCGCCGCGCGTGAAGCGGCGTTTACCTTTCCCGCCAGCGCCAGCCGCTCAATGTAAAACAGCGAGATGACCCCCTGCAAAAAGCCCTTGATCGCCCCCAGGGCAACATCCCCGATGGCCTGCGCTGCCCGGATGATCCCCTCGGCCAGGGCAAGGGCGGCCTGTGCCACCCCCAGGGCAACATACACGCCGGCCTTCGCGATCTCGTAGGCGCCGATCTGGATGCCCACCCCAATGGCCACGATCCACCGCTTCCATTTCGAGGTGTTGCGGATCTTATCCTTGCAGCCCTGGATCTTGTCGTCCAGCGAGTGGATCTGGCTCCACAAGCCATTCACGCTGTTGCGGGCCTCGTTCACCTTCTGCACCGCGCTCTCCATGCGCTTGTCGTAGTCGCGCGCGGCCTGCTCCAGCTTGCCCACCGCCTTCTCCACCAGCTTTTTCAGGCCGCTGGTGTCGGCGATCAGCGAAAACTCAAAATCCAGCGCGTTGAAGCTGGAATAGTCGGCCCGCAAAAAAAAGCTGACCTCGAACAGGCTCAAAAAATTGAACCGGGTGTCCACGCTCACCTTTTTGTCGGCAAAAACCACGTGGGCGTCAAAATTCAGGATGGACCACAGGGTGAGCCGTGCGTCCAGATAAAAGCATTTCTCGGCTGCGCAGATGCACAGAAACAGCTCCGGTCCTGTGGTGTCCGGGTCGAGATACTGGGTCACCATGTTGCCCGGCGCGGGCATCTCCACCTTGTGCGCCGTTTTTTTGCTGGACTGCGTCAGGGAAAATATTGCCGTCCGGATGGGGCTGATGTTCAAATAGGCCAGGATGCCGTCGTCGCTGGTCTGGAAGAACAGCTTTACGCTCACGCCCAGCAGCCGGATCACCCCACAGAAAAACGACCCGCGCCGGATCTCGTAACCGCCCATGGGGGGCTGATCCTCCCGCGCATAGTAAAACTGCGGGTTCAGCAGCACCCGGCCGCTCTTTTCCACCATATAGTGGCGCATGCGGGAGGTGTCGGTGACCATCCAGCCCTCGCCGAACCGGCTCACCTTGGCCACCCCCTTTGGCGCCAGCTGCGCGGGCGCCAGCGCCCGGTCCATCCCCGCCAGCAGCGCGGACGGGCCGCCGTTCAGCTCGCCCTGGCTCAGCATCGGCGCGCCCGGCAGGGTAAAGCCCTCGATCCGGATAAAATCGAACGCGTCCACTCCCGATACCGTCTTGTTTGCAAAGGAATTTACCAGCTTGGGCAGGCTGAGCTCGCTGGTGGCGGCGCTCAGCAGCTTGAGCGCCGCCGGGCCGGGCGCTGTACAAAAGCTCAGCGCCGCAAACAGCATGAGTTCCCGCGCCGTGATCCGCCCCAGCATCGAGATGGACAGCCCCTTCCCGCAGCCGATGGCCAGCGCCAGCTCGGTCACCTTCCAGCCGCCGCCCAGGTCAATCACCTTGCCCTCGGGCATGGCCCCTGCAATGGAAAATTCACCCGGCCCCATGGTCCCTGCCAGCACAAAGCCAAAGCTGCCGATATTCAATTCGCCGCTCACACTCACCCCGCCGCTGCCCACCGTGCAAAAAAGCCCCTTTACATGCACGCTGCCTGCGGTGAGCTCGTTCACATACACCCCGGCGGAGGCCGTCTCTCCTGCCTTAAGCGCCGCAAACCCCAATTCCTCCAGGCCCAAAAGTTCCCGCATGCCTTGGGCAAACGGGCTTTGGCTGCCCGCAAGGCGCATGCGGCCATACAGCAGCATCTCGCTTTGCTTCGCCCGGGCCGGCAGCTCAGCGGGCAGTTCCAGCCCCGCGGCGGCTGTGCAGCTCGGGGGCAGCTGCCCCCTGCCGTATTGAAAGTAAAGCTGTTCAATGCAGAAAAAGCGGGCTGCCTGGTATGTCCCTTTCAAAAGAAGGTTTTCCGCGCCGGCAAGGCGCGCGGTTTCCAGCGCAAGCACCACCGCCGTTTCGGGCCCCCTGGCCGCCGCAAAGCACAGCCCCGGGCAGTTTGCGGCAAACCCCATACGGCCGCCGCCGTAAAAAAAGGCGGCGCGCGCTTCCGGCAGGGCCAGCGCACGGCACAGCGCTTCGGCGGTTTGCTGCGGCAGCCCCAGGCCGGCCAGCAGCCTGGGGAAGGTTTCGCCATCCAGCGAAACCTCCCCCTGCAGCTGCGCCGCGCCGTTCACCCGCAGCGCCTTTGCGCGGCAGGCAAGCCCCCAAAGCTCCCCATCCGCATAGAGGGCCAGGTTCGTCATGGCTCAGGCCCCCAGCAGCGCGGTATTTCCGCCCAGGCCCATGCGCTCCAGCACGGCGGGGCGGGTGGTGTTCCACACGGCCAGGGTAAGCCGGTTGATGTTCACCAGGCCCATATCCGCCGGCAGCAGCTCGTGGGCGTCCACCACGATGCATATGGCATATTCCACCGCGCTGTCGCTGCTGGTGTAGTGCACGAACGCCTGGGTCAGCGCAATACGGATCTGGGTAAAGTCCACCCCGGAATTGGGGTTCAGGGTGGAAAGCTGGCTCTCCACCTGTTCGGCGTTCAGCGCGTCGGCCTTGCCCATCAGCTTGTTCACATCGGCCACCATCTCCCGGATGGTCATGCCGGGCCCGGCCAGGGCGTCGGTGGGCGTTACCAAAAGCTCGTAGCCATCCTCACCCTTCTTTTTCACCCCTGCAAACAGCGGGGTGCGCAGCAGGGTGAACTCGGCCCCCAGCTGCATGCTTAAGCTCTCGGAAATATATTCGGGCATGTTAAATCTCTCCTCTCGTTAAAAAACAAAGCCTGCATGGCCGTATTTCATTCCCTCGACCACCTGGTCAAAGGGTACAGCGCCTGTGGGAGCCCCGGTGCCTGCGGCACCGGCAGCCGCCGCGGGATCAGGAAAAACCGGCTGGATCTTCCCATCACCGGGGTCGATCACGTACAGTACACCCCCCTCACGCTTGAACAGCACGTAGTGATAGGGCACAAAGATCTTTTCCCCGGCTGGTCTGTCCTTTTCCATCCCCCAAATCGAGATCATAGAACCGCTGTGATCCAGCGGCAGCGGCTCCCGCAAAAGCCTGTCCTCCACATCCTGCTGTGTGTTCAGCGGCCTGTCGGGATACCGGTGCGCTGCCAGAATGGCGTCCACTAAATCGGGAGCAAGGTCGCCCGTATAGAACCTCGCGTCAAGGCCTTTTGCCAACAGCTCGCGCAGGATGCCGACAGGGCTGGAAAAGTGCGCAAGCATTGCCGCCAGTTCTGTATACTCCGGCGGCAATTCCGGAATGGCGTCCTCTCCAAAACGGATCCGCTCAAAAATTGTCTGGATACCCGTTTTCAGTTGGCTGCTTTTGTGAAAATCCAGGTCTGGTTTTTCACTTGTTTTAACAAAGGGCGACGGGGTGCCGGTGCCGGTCAGCCAATCGTAGTAGGCCAGGCAGTAAGCACCGCACTGGGTATCCCCCGCCCCCTGGTAGGGCAGAATACTCGTAAGTGGAATTTGAGACAACTGCATGATAAACCTCCTTTTAAATAACGCGCTTGGTTTGAAATCGTTCCGTTCTTTTCGCCCCTCCTTCCCATGTGGCGAGCGGGTGGGTGATCCGCTGATCTGATAATATACTATTATCCTTTAAAGCCAGTTTCGGCCCGCTTTTATTCGACTTTATCCGCTATTTTGCGCGCATTTATACCGCACGCCACCAAAGAAAAACTGTAAAACATCACAATATTCATTGGTTAAATCTTACAAATAATTTAAAAATCGGTTGCTTTTTGAAGGATAATAGTATATTCCGGCTGAAAGATAGAGGTTGCAACAAAAAATGCGCCGCGGTATTTGAAACATTTCAAATACCACGGCGCATTATTGATGATGTGATTATGGCCTGCCTTACCTTCCAATCGTGCTGTATTTTCATTTCATTCGGGAAACTAATGAAACTTTATATGTGGTTCGCGATTGATACTATAAAATCGGACAAGGGCGCGCTGAACTTCTTTAGCAGAGTACCCTGTTGCATGGCCCGAATTCCCCAAAGAGGGGCGGCCCGCCATGCCACATCGCACGGCGGGCCGCCCCTTTTTTACTTGAACTCCATGTTCGCGTAGATGCGCTGCATCCGTTCGTCCGGGTAATGTTCGTCCATGTAGCTGCCCAGGGCCGTGGCCGGCGCGATGCTTCGGGTCCGCTCGACCCAGCGCTCCACCGCCACCGCGCTCATGGCCGCGTTGAACAGCATAAACAAGGTCAGCAGCCAGGTGAGGGGCTTGCCGATCTTGTTGGGGATCTTCAGGATCAACCCTGCCAGCCGGGGGTAAACGTCCTTCACCCAAGCGATCGCCAAAATGCCCCAAAACAGCGAGTACAGCAAATTGATGCGCCCGTTCAGGTTAAAAGGCATGGCGGAATAATCCCACGAGGTGGAGCCAAACATCACTTCCTGCACCCAGCTGCAGATATATTCCACCACACTGCCCAGCAGCGCGCCCCCCAGCAGGATCAGCGAGTCCCGCTTGCCCCGCAGCCAGTAAAGGCCTACGCACAGGCTCAGCGCGCCGAACCCGTATACCAGGTTAAAGGGCCCGTAAATCAAGCCCACCCGGCTTTCGTAATGGCCGCGGGTCACGATACACCAGATGGTCTCGATGACCACCCCCAAAAAGCAGCCGATAAAAAACACCCAAAACAACTTGTAATAATTGAGCCCCCGGGCAAAATGCCGGGTCTTTTTTTCCTCACGCTCGATCTCTTTCAGGTCGGGCGCTCTGAGCCACCGCAAATCCATTTCTGTTTCCTCCCCAGTTGCGGGCGCCGGCCCGCAGCTTTTACACTAATATAACGAGGATACCATAAAAACCCTTTCAGGGAAAGTGACAAATCCCTGTTTCAGGCAAAACCGCACCGTTCGGATAAGGTTTTTACCCAAAGCGGCAAACGCCGCCGGGCCGCCCTGCGCAAAAACAGCGCCCCGGGGGCGAAAAACGCTCCGGGGCGCTACCTGGGCCCGGCCTGGGCTGGCAGGAATCAATCCAAAAAGTCCTTGAGTTTTTTCGAACGGCTGGGGTGGCGCAGCTTGCGCAGGGCCTTGGCCTCGATCTGCCGGATGCGCTCGCGGGTCACCTCGAACTCATGGCCCACCTCTTCCAGGGTGCGGGGGCGGCCGTCCTCCAGGCCGAAGCGCAGGCGCAGAACCTTTTCCTCGCGGGGGGTCAGGGTGGACAGCACGCTGGAAAGCTGCTCCTTCAGCAGGGTATGGCTGGCGGCCTCGGCCGGAACGGGGGCGTCCTCATCCGGGATAAAATCGCCCAGGTGGCTGTCCTCCTCTTCGCCGATGGGCGTTTCCAGGCTCACGGGCTCCTGCGCGACCCGCATGATCTCGCGCACCTTTTCCACCGGCATTTCCAGCGCGTCGCTGATCTCATCGGCCGTGGGCTCGTGGCCGTTCTGGTGCAGCAGCTGGCTCGACACCTTTTTCACCTTGTTGATGGTCTCGACCATGTGCACCGGAATGCGGATGGTGCGAGCCTGGTCGGCAATGGCGCGGGTGATGGCCTGCCGGATCCACCATGTGGCATAGGTAGAAAACTTAAAGCCCTTTGTGTGGTCGAACTTTTCCACCGCCTTGATCAGGCCCAGGTTCCCCTCCTGAATCAAGTCCAGGAACTGCATCCCGCGGCCCACATACCGCTTGGCAATGGACACCACCAGCCGCAAGTTTGCCTCCGAAAGGCGCTGCTTTGCGCGCTCGCCCCGGCGGGCGGTGGTGTCCAGCCTGCCCAGCTCGGCCAGCTGTTCACGGGTGAGCGCGGCGCGGGCCTGCTCCATCTGCTCCTTGCGCTCCACCACCGAAAGCGCCTGGTCTGCCTCGATGCGGCAGATCTCGGGGAACTGGGCGGTGCGCTTTTCCTGCGCCTCGCCCCCGGCCAGAATGTCCAGCGCAAGCTGGATCTCCTCGTCGCTGCTCAGCAGGGGCACCCGGCCAATCTCTTTCAAATAGACCTTTACGGGGTCGTCGATGGCAACTCCTTCCGCCGACAGGGCGCTCTCGAACAAATCCACGCTCTCTTCGGTCAGGGTAAAGGTCTCGGCTTCGGGGTCGGGCTCCTCCACGATCTCAATGCCATGGCCCTCCATGGTTTCGTAGAGCTTGTCGATCTGCTCCACGTCAAACCCGCTCTCCTCGATGGCGTCGTTGATCTCCTTTGTGGTGAGCTTTCCGTTGCGCTTGCCGGTCTCGATGAGTTCGCGGATCACGTTTTTCTTTTCAGCCATAATGCTATACTTCCTCCTGATAGGTACTACTTTCCGGTCTCCCCTGCGGGGCTATGTTCAGGCCCAATGGGCAAAGGCGCGGGGGCGCTGTGCGCCCCGCGCCGCTCACTGCTTTTTTTCGCGCAGCCGCGCGAGATATTCTTCCAGCTCCTGTTCGCTCATGCGGCCGGCTTCCACGCTTTTGGGCACGCTCTGCTCAATGCGGTCCAGATACAGCTCCAGGTCCTTTTTGCCCAGCGCCACATCGTAATTGCGTGCCAAAAGCCGCGAGAGCAGGCTCACCGTATCCTCCGGCAGGCGGGTTGCCAGCACCGCCAGCTCGGGCGCCGCGCCCTCGTCGGCGCAGGCAAGCACGGCCCGGTAGGCGTCGGCCATATCCTGCATCAAAAAGCGCTCGGGCCCCACCCGCGCCCGGGCGGCGGGGATGAGCGACGGGTCCTTGATCAGGGCTGTAACAAGCTGCTGCTCGGCGCTGGCCACCCCCAAAGCCTTTTCGCCCCCGGGGGCGTTGTAGGGCAGCTTGATGTCCGCCCCGGCGCCCTGGCCCAGCAGCCCCTGCTGGCGCTGGCGCTCGGCCCTGCGCCGGCCGGCTTTCACCGCCGCGTCCAGCTGCGCCAGAACGGCGCTCTTGGCCACATCGGTCTCCTCGGCCAACCGGCCCGCATACACGTCCCGCTCAGTGGGCGTCACCTTGCCCGCCAGCAGCTTGATGGCGTCTTTGATGTATTCCACCCGGTCTGCCGGCCGGCCAAGGTCGTATTTTTCCCGCACCTTGGCAAGCTTGTACTCAATGGCATTGGCCGTGCCGTTCAGCAGGCTCTCAAACCGCTCTTTGCCGTACTTTTTGATGAATTCGTCCGGGTCCTTTGCGCCGGGGATGTTCAGCACCGAAACCTTGACCGGGCTCTCTGCAAAAAGCCCTAAGCTGCGGGCGGTGGCCTTTTGGCCCGCCTCGTCCGAATCGTAGCAGAGCACCACCTCGTCGGCATATTCGCCCAGCATGCGCACCTGGTCGGGGGTCAAAGCGGTGCCGCAGGCGGCCACCGCCGTGTTGAACCCTGCCTGGTGCAGGCTGATCACATCCATATAGCCCTCGCACAGGATATACCGGCGGCTGGGCTCTTTTTTGGCAATGTTCAGCGCGAACATCGCCTTGCTCTTTTTGTACACCAGCGTTTCCGGGCTGTTGATGTATTTGGGCTTTTCATCGCCCAGCACGCGCCCGCCAAAGGCGATCACGTTCCCCCGCAGATCAAAGATGGGGGTCATCACCCGGCCCCGGAAGGCGTCGTACACATTCCCCTTTTCGCTGCGCTTTACAATGCCGGAGGCCAGCATCTCCTCCTCGGAAAAGCCGAGGCCCCGCAAATGGCGGCGCATGGCCGAAAAGTCGTTGGGGGCGTACCCCAGCCCGAAGCGGCGGATGGTGGAATCGGACAGGCCGCGCCCCCGCCAATAAGCGCGGGCCGCTTTGGCTTCCTCGGTGTCGGCGTTGAGCTGCTCGTAAAAAAAGCGCGCCGCCGCCCGGTTGATCCCCAGCACCCGGCTGCGCAGCCGGCCCACCTTGTCGTCCTCTTCGGGCAGGGGCATGCCCGCCCGCCCGGCCAAAAGCTTCACCGCCTCCACATAGTCCAGGTTGCTGATCTTTTTGATGAAGGTGATCACGTCGCCCCCGGCCCCGCAGCCGAAGCAATAAAAGCTCTGGGTCTCGGGGTAAACCACAAACGAGGGCGTTTTCTCGCTGTGAAACGGGCACAGGCCGGTGTGGGTGCGGCCCCGGTGGCGCAGCTGCACATAGCTGCCCACCACGTCGGTGATGTCGTTGCGGCGCACCACCTCTTCCACATACTCGTGCGGGATCACGGCCCTGCCCCCCTTTCCGCCCGGCTGCTTTTGCCCGGCTTAAAGTACGTGCCACTTTTGGGGCACAAAAAAGTCCTCGAAGGTGCGGATGGCGAACTCGTCGCTCATGCCGCTGATATAGTCGGTCACAGCGCGGTCGGTGCCCTGCTGGTAGGCGATCTGCAAAAAGCCGTCCGGCAGAAGGTTCGGGTCAGACACAAAGCGCTCATACAGCTCTGCGATCACCTTTTCCACCTTTTGTTCCTCGCGCTTTGCCTGCTTGTCCACATACACGGTGGAATACATAAAATCGTGCAGCGCCTCGTACGCCTCGCCCACCTCGGGGCTGAACGCCAGGTCGGCGGGGGTGCTGTGCTCCACCAGGTCGGAGATAAGGGTGGTGATGCGCACGCCCTTGGTTGCGCCCAGCACCTGCACGATCTCTTTGGGCAGTGCGTCCGGGCGCAGCACGCCGGCGGTGATGGCGTCCTCAATGTCGTGGTTCATATAAGCGATGCGGTCTGCATAGCGCACCGCCCGCCCCTCCAGGGTGGCGGCCCACTTGCCGCGGGTGTGGCAGATAAAGCCGTTGCGCACCTCCCAGGTAAGGTTCAGGCCCTGAAAGTTCTTTTCCAGCTTGTCCACCACCCGCACGCTCTGCTGGTAGTGTTTAAAGCCGCCGGGGCACAAAGCGTTCAGCGCACGCTCGCCCGCGTGGCCGAAGGGCGTGTGCCCCAGATCGTGCCCCAGGGCAATGGCCTCGGTCAGGTCCTCGTTCAGGCGCAGCGCCCGGGCGATGGTGCGGGCGATCTGGTTCACCTCCAGCGTGTGGGTGAGCCGGGTGCGGTAGTGGTCGCCCTCGGGCGAAAGGAACACCTGCGTTTTTTGTTTCAGCCGCCGGAAGGACTTGCAGTGGATGATCCGGTCCCGGTCGCGCTGGTAGCAGGTGCGCAGGGGGCAGGCCTCCTCCGGCCGCAGGCGGCCCCGGCTGTTTTCGCTCAGGGCAGCGCCGGGCGCCAGCGTCATGCGCTCGATCTCCTGGGTGCGCTCGCGCACTGTGGGCATAACCTTCACCTCCTGGGTCAAACGGGCGCGCCCCGCGCACCGGCAGGGCATGCCCCAACAATAAGACTGCATAAGTATATACGATACATTGCCCCAAAACCCTTTGGATAAACTGTAAATTTTTTGCGAAGTCACAAGTTTTGCCGCGCCCGCCCCGGCAAGGGGGGCGAAACGCGGCGGCAAAGGTCAAAAAGGCGCGTAAAAGGGCGGCGAAACCCATGGCGCCGCCGCGCCGCGGGTCAGTTCGGCAAAGGCGGGCAGCAGCGGCGCCTCGGCCCCGGCGGGCAGGGTGGCGCGCAGGGTGACCAGCTGCCCGAACTCCGGCTCGGCCAGCTTTGCGCCGGCGTTCTGCAAAAGCAGCACCGCCCGCTCATACAGCGAATATTCCAGCTCCAGGCTCAGGGTAACACAGGCCCGCACCGTGACCACCCGGGCGGCGGCCAGCGCGCGGGCCGCGCTTTCGGTGTAGGCGCGCACCAGGCCCCCTGTGCCCAGCAGCGTGCCCCCAAAATAGCGGGTCACCACCACGATGCAGTCGGTAAGGCCCGCGTGCTGAATGGCCCCCAGCACCGGCAGGCCGGCCGTTTTGGCGGGCTCCCCGTCATCGGAATAGCGGGTACGGGCGCCCTCGCGCAGCACATAGGCGTACACGTTGTGGCTGGCCGTGCGGTTGGCGGCGCGCACGGTTTCCAAAAACGCCAGCGCCGCCTCTTCCCCGCCGGCAAAAGCCGCCCGGGCAATAAAGCGGCTGCGCTTTTCTTCCAGCTCGGCGGCCGCCTTCCCCTGGATGGTGCGGTAATCCTGCATGGGCGCTTCCTCCCCTTTTGTATAACCCTCTCCCCGCGCGGCGGCGCGCAGGGCGCTGAACACAACAAAAAAGGCGGTTTGAAATCAAACCGCCTTTTGGCTTTTGCGATGCTTACTTCTTCAGGCCGAAACGCTTGTTGAAGCGATCCACGCGTCCGCCGGTGTCGACCAGCTTCTGCTTGCCGGTGTAGAAGGGATGGCACTTGGAGCAAACCTCCACGCGGATCTCGGGCCGGGTGGAGCGGGTGTGGATGACCTCGCCGCAAGCGCAGGTGATGGTGCAGTCCACGTACTTGGGATGGATACCCTCTTTCATTACGGTTCACCTCTTTCTGGTTTATGACTACGGGGGCCATGCTTGATACATGTGCCCATCACAACCTTCATTGGAGGCTACCAGCACGCGCCATCCTGTGCGCATGGAGCAGCCGTCGGAACGATTGCCAAAATAGTATAGCACAAGCCCCCACCTGTGTCAAGGGCCACAGGCGCCCCCTTCTGCCGGTTCTTTTTGGGGGCTGCGCCCGGTTTCCGGCTCGCCCGCTTTACCGCACGGCCTCCTCTTTTTTGCGCCAGACCCGCAGGGCAAAAATCGCCGCGCACCCCAGGGCGAAGGCAATGCCCGCCGGGTAAGCAATGCTTTGCGGCAGCTTCAGCCCCTCGTCGGCCATAAGGATATAGGTGCTGCACACCGCCGACATAAATGCCGCGGGCACTGCGGCCAGCAGGCTCTGCGCCCTGCCGCAGCTGCTGCGCAGATAAACCGCCGCCGCCCACAGGGCGATCATGGCGAGGGTCTGGTTTGCCCAGGAAAAATAGCGCCAGACCACGTCGAAGTTGAGCTGGGTCAGCAGCGCGCCTGCCGCCAGCAGCGGCAGGGTGAGCAGCAGCCGCCTGCCGATCCTGCCCTGGTCAATGTGGAACCAGTCGGCCAGGGTCAGGCGCGCCGAGCGGAACGCGGTGTCCCCGCTGGTGATGGGGCAGGCCACCACCCCCACCACCGCCAGCGCGCCGCCCGCAACGCCCAGGAGCTTTGTGGAAATATTGTACACCACGCCGGACTGGCCCATCGCGGCCAGCGCCGCCTGCAGCCCGCCGGTGGAGCCGTAAAACGCCACGCCGGCCGCCGCCCAGATCAGGGCGATCACGCCCTCGGTGATCATGGCGCCGTAAAACACCCGGCGGCCGTCCTTTTCCCGTTTCAGGCAGCGCGCCATCATGGGCGACTGGGTGGCGTGAAAGCCCGACACTGCGCCGCAGGCCACGGTGATGAACATGTAGGGCCAGATGGGCTTTCCCGCGGGGTGCAGGTTCGCCAGCACCAGCTCCGGGAGCTGGTATCCCTGCAGCAGAATGCCCCCGCCGATGCCCAGCACCATCACAATGAGCACAATGCCGAACACCGGGTAGATCCTGCCGATGAGCTTGTCGATGGGCAGCAGGGTCGCCAACAGATAATACAGCAGGATCACCGCCACCCAAAAGGGCGCGCTCAGCGCTTCGGGCGTAAGCATGGCAAGAAGCGCCGCGGGGCTGGTAACGAACACCGTGCCCACCAGCACCAGCAGCACCACCGAAAACACCCGCATCACCTGTTTCATGCCGCCGCCCAGGTATTTGCCCACAATCTCAGACACCGACGCCCCGCCCATGCGGCAGGAAATCATGCCGGTGCAGTAATCGTGCACCGCGCCGCCCAAAATGCTGCCGAACACAATCCACAAAAACACCACCGGCCCGAACACCGCACCCATCAGCGCGCCGAAAATCGGGCCGGTGCCCGCGATGTTCAGCAGCTGGATCAGGAACACCTTCCAGGTGGGCATCGCCACAAAATCCACCCCATCGGCCAGCGCCACGGCGGGCGTGGGCCGGTCGTCCGGGCCAAAAATGTGCTCCACCAGCCTGCTGTACACAAGGTAGCCCGCCAGCAGCAGGGCCAGGGCCGCAAAAAAGGTAATCACGGCCGCTCACCTCCCCTGCCGGTGTCGGCGCAAAGGCCGCGGGCCGCATGTTTGTTTCGGTTCATTCTCCTTCTCTCCTTTTTGTGCCCGGTCCGCAGCGCCGGGCGTGTGGAAAAGGGCGGTGTGCGCCGGGGCAAACCGCCCTTTTCCCTTATCTAAAACTATACCAGCTTCCGCGCCCCTTCATTTTCATTTTTTCGTCAATTTTGGCGGCAACTTCCCCACGCCCACGCCCGGAACCGCTATAATTTTATCTAGTTTAGGAAGGAGGCCATGCTATGCACAAGCCACGGATACTTTGCACCCTGGCCGCGCTTTTGATCCTGTGCGCCGCGCTGGCGCTGCCTGTCTCAGCCGGGCAGCCGGGCGGCATGGAAGCGCCGGAGGATCTGGCGCAAAAGAGCGTGGGCGTTGTAACCGGCGCCATTTACGACCAGGTGCTCACCGCCCGCGTGCCCGACGCCAGGGTAAACTATTTCAACAACCACACCGACGAGGTCGCCGCCCTTTTGGCGGGCAAGATCGACGCCCTTGTCACCGACGAACCCATGGCCCGCTACATCGTTTCCCAGTCGCCCGGGCTGCGCATCCTACCTGAAATGTTCCAGCAGGACAGCTACGCCTTCGCCTTTCCGCAGGACCGCGCGGCCCTGCGGGACGAGGTAAACGGCGCGCTGGAACAGCTGCGGGCAGACGGCACGCTGCAGCAGATCGACGCCCGCTGGTTCGGCGCCGACGAGGCCGCCAAGGTGCTGCCGCAGTTTGACCTTCCGGCTGAAAGGGGCACGCTGCGCTTTGCTACGGTTGCCACCTCCGCCCCCTTCTCTTATTTAAAGGACGGGCAGATCGTGGGGTACGACATCGAGATCGCCATGCGCGTGTGCCGCGAACTGGGCTACGCGCTCGAAATCACCGACATGGATTTTGGCGGCATCATTCCCGGCATCAACGCCGGCAAGTACGACATGGCGGGCGCCTGCATCACCGTGACCGAGGAGCGCAAGCAGTCGGTGCTGTTCTCGGACCCCGATTATACGGGCGGCATTGCCGCCGTGGTGCGCGATGAAGCGGCGGCGGGCGCCGCCGGCCTGCCCGCGCTGGACGAGCTGAACGGCAAAAAGCTTGGGGTGAACACCGGCTCGGTGTTCGACCAGGTCATCCTGGCGCGCCTGCCGGACGCACAGGTGAACTACTTCAACAACCTGCCCGACGAAACCGCCGCCCTGCTGGCCGGAAAGATCGACGCGGTGGTCACCGACCAGCCCATGGCCCGCTATGTGGTAAGCCAGAACGAAGGGCTTGCCATCCTGCCCGAGATGTTCCGGGAGGACAGCTATGCCTTTGCCTTCCCCCTCGATCACACCGGGCTTCAGGCCCAGGTGAACGAAGCGCTGGCAAAGCTGCAGGCCGACGGCGTTCTGGCCCAGGCCGATGAAAAGTGGTTCGGCGGCAACGAGGCGGCCCAGGTGCTGCCCGAACTCGAGCTGTCCGGCGAAAACGGCACTCTGCGGTTTGCCACCACCGGCTCCTCCGCCCCTTTCTCCTTTATGAAGGACGGGCAGGTGGTGGGCTACGATGTGGAGCTTGCCCTGCGCATCTGCGCCGAGCTGGGGTACAAGCTGGAGATCGCAACCATGGATTTCGGCGGCATCATCCCCGGGCTCACCTCCGGCAAATACGATATGGCGGGCGCCTGCATCACCGTGACCGAGGAGCGCAAGGGCTCGGTGCTCTTTTCCGACCCGGACTACACCGGCGGCATCGTGGCCATTGTGCGCGCGGGCGGCGGCGCCGCCTCCGCCGGCCTGTGGCAGCGCATCCAGAGCGGTTTTTACAAGACCTTCCTTTTGGAAAACCGCTGGCAGCTCTTTGTGCAGGGGCTGGGGGTCACCATCCTCATCTCGCTGCTCTCCGCTGTGTTCGGCACAGTGCTGGGCTTTGGGGTCTGCATGGCCCGCCGCTCCCGGCACAGGTGGGCCAGCGCCCCCGCCCGCGTTTTTGTGCGGCTGGTGCAGGGCGTGCCCGTGCTGGTGTTTTTAATGATCTTGTTCTACCTGGTCTTTACCGGGGTCGACAACGGCATCGTGGTGGCTGTGGCGGGCTTCTCCATCAACTTTGCCGCCTATGTGTCCGAGATGATGCGCACCGCCATCGATACGGTGGACCCCGGCCAGCTGGAGGCCGCGGCGGCGCTGGGCTTTAACCGTGTGCGCTCCTTCTGCAAGATCACCGCGCCCCAGGCCATCCGCTATATCCTGCCGGTCTACCGGGGCGAGTTCATCTCGATGGTCAAAATGACCTCCATCGTGGGCTACATCACCATCCAGGACCTGACCCGCATGAGCGACATCGTGCGCGGCCTCACCTACGACGCGTTCTTCTCGCTCATCTCCACCGCCGTCATCTACTTCGCCCTGGCAAACCTGCTAGCCGCAGCCCTGTCGCTGCTGGAGGCCAGGGTCGATCCCAAACAGAGAAAACGCAAAGTGAAAGGGGTGGTAATGCAATGATCACCGTAAAGCATCTGTGCAAATCATTCGGGGCCGTGACCCCCCTCAAGGACGTGAACGCCGAGATCGAAAAGGGCGAGGTCATCTCGGTGATCGGGCCCTCCGGCACCGGCAAATCCACCTTTTTGCGCTGCCTCAACCTGCTGGAAACCCCCACCTCCGGCGAGATCGTGATCGACGGCCAGAACCTGCTGGACAAGGGCACCGACGTGTACAAGCTGCGGCAGAAAATGGGCATGGTGTTCCAGTCGTTCAATCTGTTCTCCCAGCTTATGATCATCGAGAACCTAATGCTGGCCCCGGTGGACCTGCTGGGCAAAACCCGGCAGCAGGCCTACGACCGCGGCATGGAGCTGCTGGAGCTGGTGGGCCTGAAGGACAAGGCCCTCGCCTACCCGGACGAACTCTCCGGCGGTCAGAAACAGCGGGTGGCCATTGCCCGCACCCTGGCCATGGACCCGGAGATCGTTCTGTTCGACGAACCCACCAGTGCGCTGGATCCAACCATGGTGTCGGAGGTGCTGGGCGTGATCCGCAGGCTTGCCCAGCAGGGCATGACCATGATGATTGTAACCCACGAGATGAAATTCGCCCGCGACGTGTCCACCCGCGTTTTTTACATGGACGAGGGCGTAATCTACGAGCAGGGCACGCCTGAGCAGGTGTTCGACCACCCTCAAAAAGAGCGCACCCGCGCCTTTATCCAAAAGGTGCGCACCTACTCGTTCCAGGTCGAGAGCCGCAGCTTCGACTTCTATGCCCTCACCGCCGGCCTCGAGGCCTTCGCCCGCAGGTATCTTCTCACCCCCAGGCAGGCAAACGCCCTGCAGCTGGCCGCCGAGGAGCTGCTGGTGAACAAGCTGCTGCCCGCCATTGCGGGCGAGCCAAGGCTCACCCTCACGGCCGGCTACTCCGAGCAGACGGGCGCGGTGGAGCTCACCTTTGCCTGGCCCTCGCCCGGCCCGGCACCGGACCCCATGGCCGGAAGCGGCGAGGATGATTTTTCCCTTCTGCTGCTGAAAAAGCTGCTGAAAACGCACGAGCTCACCTGGAACGGCACGGCAAACCTTCTGCGGGCCGAGCTGTGAGCCCGGCGCCCCCTGCAAACCGCTGACACAACAAAAAACCGCACCCCCGGTCACAGGATCCGGGGGTGCGGTTTTTGTTGCTTTAAGCCCGCCAGCAGCAGCGCATTCGGGCGCGGGGCGGCCTTTTACGCCAGCACCTGCAGCGCAAACATGGCCAGGAACAGGGCCGTCAGGCCGTACATCCAGGGGTTCACCATCGCCGCCCGTTTGCGGCAGATCATCACCGCCACATACGCGATGCACCCCAGGGCAATGCCGTCGGTGATGGAAAAGGTAAAGGGCATGCCCACGATCATCAAAAAGCAGGGCAGCGAGATCTCCACGTGCTTCCAGGTGATCTGGGAAATGCCGGACATCATCATCATGCCCACAATGATCACCGCGGCGGCCGTGGCCGCGCCGGGGATCGCCCCCGCCAGCGGGGCAAAGGGAAGCGCCAGCAGGAAAAGCAGCCCGGTCACAACGGGGCACAGGCCCGTGCGCGCCCCCTCGTGCACCCCCACGGCCGATTCCGCCATGGTGGTCACGTTGGTGACCCCCAGCAGCGCGCCCGCGCAGGTGGCGGCGGCGTCCGCCATCATGGCGCGTCCCTCGCCGGGGAAGCTGCCGGTATTGTCAGTGAGCTTGGCGTCGCCCGCCACCCCCAAAAGGGTACCCACCGTGTCAAAACAGTCGGTGAACACCAGGCTCAGCAGCGCGGACGCCAGCGGCAGCACACCCTGGCTCAAAAGCCCGCCGAAATCCAGTTGGAACACCACGGGCGCCAGATCCACCGCCGCGGTAACATGCCCGGGCAGCACGGTCACCCCAAAGGGCACCCCCGCCGCCGCCACGGCAACGATGCCGATGATCATCGCCCCCGGCACCTTGTGCAGCAGCAGCGCCGCGGTAAAGAACACCCCCGCCAGCGCCAGCAGCGGGCCGGGGGAGACCAGCCTGCCAATGTCCAGCAGGTTGTTGTCGGCTGTAACGATGCCCGCGCTGATCAGGCCGGACAGGGTGATCAGCAGCCCCACCCCGGCAGACAGCGCGAATTTCAGCGGCATGGGAATGGCGTCCAGCAGCTTTTCGCGCAGCGGCAGAACGGTCAGCGCCAGGAACAGCAGGCCGGAGATAAAAACGATCGCCAGGGCCTGCTGCCAGGTGTAGCCGTAGCGGGCGCACAGGGTGTAGACCAAAAAGGTGTTGAAGCCAAGGCCCGGCGCCTGGGCAAAGGGCACGTTGGCAAAAAGGCCGGTCAGCACGCTGCCCAGCGCCGCGGCAATGCAGGTGGCGGCCATCACCGCGCCGTAGTCCATGCCCGCCTGCTCGAGCGTGGCGGGAATTACCACGATCAGGTAAGCCATGGCAAAAAAGTTGGTGGCGCCCCCAACGATCTCCTTCGAGAGGGTGGAGCCGCGTTCCCGGATGTGAAAATACCGATCCAACGAATTCATCTTCCCGCCTCCTTACAGCGCCGACAGCACGTACATGGCCACGAACACGCCCGCCAGCGCATAGGTAAGCACGGGCACCCGCCTGCCCTTGCCGCTCACCAGCTGGATGGCAGCATAGGAGATAAAGCCCACGCCGATGCCGTCCGCCACCGAGTAGCTGAAGGGGATCATGATCATGGTCAAAAAGCACGGCAGCGCGATCTCCAGGCTGTGCCAGTAGATGTTGGTGGCATTGCCGATCATCAGCATGCCGATCAGGATCAGGGAGGGCGCGGTGGCCGCACTGGGAACAACGCCCGCAATGGGCGCCACCAAAATCGCTGCCAAAAACAGCAGCCCCACAAACACCGAGTGTAGCCCTGTGCGCGCGCCCTCCGACACGCCGGTGGAGCACTCCACCGGCGGGATCAGCGCCGGGGCCCCCAGGCATGCGCCCGCGCAGGTACCCAGGGCCGAAAGAGTCAGCGCGCGGCCGTTTTCGCCAATGCCGCCGTCCGCCTGCAGCAGGCCCCCCGCGCCGGCGATGCTGATCACCGAGCCCAGGGTGTCAAAGCACAGGCAGATCGTAAAGGTCGTCACCGCCGTGACCAGGGGCAGCACCCCCAGCGACAGCACGCCGCCGAAATCCAGCTTCAAAAGGGTAGGGGCCAGCGAAAACCCCGCCGCTGCCTGCTGCGGCAGGGCGCTCACCCCGCAGGGCAGCCCCAGCAGGGTCACGGCGGCAATGCCAATGAGCATGGCGCCCTTCACCTTCCAGGCCATCAGCACCCCGGTCACCAGCAGCCCCAGCAAGGCCAGCAGCACCGCCGGGTCGGCCAGATCGCCCAGCAAAAGGGCCCCGCCCTGCGCGGTCACGATGCCCGCGTTGAGCAGGCCGATCAGGGCGATGAACATGCCCAGGCCCGCGCTGATCGCGTTTTTCATGGAGGGCGGGATGCAGGCCACCATTTTATCGCGCAGCGGCGTGAGGGCAACCACCAGGAACAGCGCGCCCGAAATAAATACCACCGCCAGCCCCTGCTGCCAGGTGTAGCCCATGGTAAGGCAGAGCGTATAGGTAAAAAAAGCGTTCAGCCCCACGCCGGGGGTCAGGATGAAGGGCAGGTTGAACGCGCCGGTCAAAAAGCAGCCCAGCGCAGCCGAAACACAGGTGGCAATGAGCACGGCCGTATAGTCCATGCCAGTCTGCACCAGATACCCCGGCGTTACAAAAATAATGTAAGCGATGGCGAAAAAGGTAGTAAGCGCCCCCACCAGCTCCCGCCGCACCGTGCTGCCGCGCACCGAGAAATGAAAGAGCCTGTCGAGTGCCTGTGTCATGTAACACGTCTCCTCTCTTTTACACAGTGGTGAGGTCCAGCTCCACCTCGCTCTGGCGGATCACAAAATCGGTGCGGGCCGCCGTCACCGCCCGGCAGTAGAGCAGCGTTTTGCGCAGCTTCTCCACTGTCTCCTCGATCCCCACCCGTATCTCGGGGTCGTCGGCCACGGCCGTCACCACCACCCGGTCGGCCAGCAGCTCCACCCGCCGGATCGAGCGGTGCTTTTTGAACTCAAAGCGGTCCTTTGCATGCACCATGTGCTCAGGGTCGTAAAGGAAGCTGAAATTGCGGTCAAAGGCAATGTCCAGCTCATCGGCCAGCCGCAGCAGCGCCGCCAGGTATGGCAGGCACACCGCCCTTTCCGGCAGCACCTCCAGGGGGCAGGGGTAGCCCGCCGGGTCCCACAGGTCGGCCTTGCGGTGGCCCCGGCAGGTCTGGATGATCGCCCGGGCGTACCGCTCGTTGGGGATATCGAAGACCTCCCAATACTTGCGCAGGTAGCAGCCCGAAAACTCCTGGTGGTTCGCGCGCACCACCTTTTGGCGCTTTTCCACCGTGTCGGGCAGGGCTTCGCCCGGGCAGACCAGCGGGAGGAACTCCTCAAAGTCCCGCCCGGACACCCCAAGCCCCACGTCGTGGAACATGGCGCTCATCAGCAGCACATACAGTTCGTCGGCCGAAAGCCGGTCGATCTGCTTTGCGATCAGCGCGTTGCAGTAGTCCACCACCTCCAGCGCGTGGAGCGCCGTGTGGTCGGTAAAATCCGGGAAAATGCCCTCGTAGCGCAGCAGCATCTGCTGCGACACCACCACGCAGTTGCGGTAGCGGGCGTGAAGGTCCGCATCCAGGCCCGCAAGCCTTCGCTCCACCATGTAGTCGGTCTCGGTCAAAGCGCCCTCCCCCTTGTGTTCAGCCGGCCAGCTGCGCCAGATAGGCGTCGGTCGGCATTGTTTGTTCCACCGCCGCCGTTGCACCGGGCTTGATGATAAACTCTGTCAGGCCGTATTCCGTGCCGTTGTCGGCCCAGTCGTAGGTGTAGCCTAGGCGGGTCCAGGGGTAACCGCCCTCGCCGTAAGAGGCGGCCTCGTTCCGGGCAAACCAGCCTCGGAACCAATCGTCCCCCGAGAGGGTGCTCATTTCGCCGCTGGTGATGTCCGGGTCATAGGCCGGGCGCACAAGCTCCCCGGGGTCCACCCACAGCAGCGTCACACTGTCATAATCCGTGGCCGGCGGCAGGCCGATCAGCTGGCACAGGCGCAGGTGCCAATCGGTGACGCCCTGGGAATTCTGGCCGTACCAGGCCTTCAGCTCAGCGCCGGAAAAGACCCACACGGCCTCCTCGCCGATGGTCACGGTCCGGCCGGCCGGGTACGCGTCCGGCGTATCGTTCCAGGTGGCGACCAGCACCCTGTCGCCGGCATCATTCCAGATCGCGTAGGGGTTATCCCGGGTGAAAGAGGTTTTGAGGGGAAGCACCTCCTCCGGCTCCACCGTGCGCGCGTCGGCCAGCGCCGCATCGTAAAGGATCGGGGCCGTGCTGATGAGCAGGCTGATCCCCTCCTCGGTGCTGAACCCAACCTGCGCGCCCAGAACCGCACACAAATCGCTGATCACATACGCCGGTTCGCCGCCGATCACATACCCCCGCAGAAAGATCTCGCGGCCGTCCAGGAACACGGCGGCGGTGGCGGGCTCGGCCGGGGCGGGGCCCGCGGGCGGCGTCAGTTCATCACCGGTGCCCCCGTAGGCCTCGCCGGTGGTAATGTGCAGGGTGTTTTTCTGCTCATCCCAGTCAAAGGTAAACTGCGCGGGCGTGCCGTCCAGCAGGGCCGCCACCATGCCCAGGGTGGGGTAAAAATAAGATTTTCCAAAGCCGGCCTCGCTCTCGGGCACCGCATAGAACCAATGCTCTTTATCGGCGCCGTCCACCCGCAGCACCTGGCCGGTGTACAGCGTGGTTTCCACAGCGCTGGCCGGGGGCTGCAGGTCCATCTGCAGGGGCAGCGGGCAGAAATAATCCGCCTGGCCGAAGGCATTGGGGCCGATCTGCCCCTCGCCGCCGCCGCCCCAGCACCACACGGTGCCGTCGGTTTTCAGCGCAGCGGTGTGGCTGAAGCCGCAGGCGATCTGGGCCACGCCGTCCATCACCTTCACAGGGGCGGCTGCGTCCTCCAGCTGCCCGTTGCCCAGCTGCCCCTTTTCGCCGCAGCCCCACATCCACAGCGAGCCGTTTTCGTCCACAGCGGCGCAGTAGCCAACGCCGCAGCCGGCCTGCACGGCCTTTGCCTCCAGCGCAATGGTGCCCCGGCGGCTGGGCAGGCCATACCGCTCGCCGTTGGATTCTCCCAGGCCCTGCCCGTGGTCGTTGAGGCCGTAGTAGAACAGGGTGCCGTCCGTCTGCACCGAGAGCAGCTGGCCATAGTTATAGCTTGTTTGAATCAGCGAGAATTCCTTATTCTCAACGGGTTTGTGGTAACGGGCCGCTTGGGCGGGGTCGTTCGTTTTGATGGGGGGCCACAGGAAAAGCGTGCCGTCCGCCCGGATGGCACTGGCGGAGTCGTACCCCGCGGCGCAGCTCACCACATCGTCCAGCAGCCGGATCAGCCCTTCGTCGTCGTCCTGCCACTGGCCGTTTTCGTCCAGGATCAGCCCGCCCGTGCTCCACAGTGAGCCGTCGGTCTTGACGATCAGGGTGCAGCAGGGCCCCGCAGCGGCCTGGCTCACGCCGTCCATCAGTTTGACCGGGGTGGTCTGCACGGGCATTTCCCGGTCGCCCAGATAATATGTAGCATCGCCGGGCGTGTCCAGCAGGCGGCCGCTCTGGCACAGCCCCCAGCCCCACAGCGAGCCGTCGGCCTTTACCGCCACCGTATGCTGCCCGCCGCAGGCCACCTGCACCACGCCCTCCAGCACCTTTACCGGCACGCCGGAATCGGCCTGGGTGCCGTCGCCCAGCTGCCCGGCCTGGTTGCAGCCCCAAGCCCACAGCGTACCCTGCGCGTCCAGATAAAAGGTGGAATCCTGGCCGGCGGCCACCATGGGCGCGGTGGCCAGCGCCGTGGGCTCCTGCGCCCCGTGCAGGTCTGCGGGGGCGGGCGTGCTCTGCGGCCCCACCGCCGGCCTGGCTGCATTGGCGCGCCAAACGGCAAACAAAATGCCTCCCAGGCAGGCCAGCACCAAAACCAGAGCGAGCACAGCCAGCCAGCGCCTTTTTTTACTGTCTTTTTCCACAAGATCCTCCTTTTGATCCGCCGCGCAAGCCGGCGCGGGCCCCTTCCCTGTCAGGAAATGCTTTTGCGAAGTGTAAGAATATTTTTTCCGTTTTCATAGCGGTAATCCACCGCGTCCATGGACTTTTTCACCATCAGGATGCCCAGGCCCCCGATCTGCCGCTCCTCGGCGGAGAGGGTGGTGTCCGCATCCGGCTTTGCCAGCGGGTCAAAGGGCTTGCCGCTGTCCAAAAACTGAACGGTCACCTGCAGGGGGTCGCCCCCCACCGCGCAGCGCACGGTCGCCTCGCCCACCTCGGGGTGGTAAGCGTAGTGGGCGATGTTCACGTAGATCTCCTCCACCGCCACCGAGATCTGCAGCATGGCCTTGGGGGAACAGCCCGCCGCCTGCAGCTCCTGTTCAATAAAGGCCTGCACCTGCTCCAGGTTTTCCAGCGTTGCCGCCACGGTCTTTTCTCTCACGCCTGTTCCCCCCTTTTCACCCGGTAATAAAGGCCCAGCATGGTAATGTCGTCAAACTGGGGCGCCGTGCCCACAAAGGCGTCGATGTCGGCCTTTACGGCGGGCAGAAGCGCTTCGGGCGCGGCCTCCCGGTGGGCGTTCAGCACATTTTGCAGCCGCTCCTCGCCATACAGCTCGTCCCGGGCGTCGGTGGCCTCGGTCACGCCGTCGGTGTATAAGTACAGCGCGTCGCCGGGCGCAAGATCCAGCTCCGCCTGGCGGTAGCGCATGCCCTCCATGCCGGCCAGCACAAAGCCGGGCCGGGCGTGCAGGTACTCGTAGCCACCGCCGCCCCGGCGCAGCAGCGGCGGGTTGTGGCCCGCGTTGACATAGGCCATGTGGCCGGTGGAAATTTGCAGTATGCCCATCCAGGCGGTCACAAAAAGGCCCTCCTCGTTCGCCTCGCAGAGCTTGGCGTTCACCTGGGTGAACACCTCGGCGGGGGTGGTGCCCAGCTGGGCGTGGTCCTTGATCAGGGTCTTTGCGATCACCATAAACAGCGCCGCGGGCACCCCCTTGCCAGACACGTCGGCAATGACCACGGCCAGGTGGTCGTCGTCCACCAAAAAGAAATCGTAAAAATCGCCGCCCACCTCTTTTGCGGGCTGCATGGTGGCGTAGATATCAAACTCGTCCCGGGTGGGGAACGCGGGGAAGATGCAGGGCAGCATGCTGGCCTGGATGTGGGTCGCAACGCCCAGCTCGGCGCCGATCCGCTCCTTCTCCGCCGTGACGGCCTGCAGGTTGCGCATGTAATCGGTGATGTCCCGCATCATGGAATTGCACGAGCGCGCCAGCAGCGCAATCTCGTCGCCGGTGTCGATCTCGGTAAAGCGGGGCTGCGGGATCTCCTCCGAGCCCTCGGGCCGGGCCGCAAACTCCCGCACATTGTCCGACAGGCGCTCCAGCGGGTCCACGATGTTGCGCTCCACATACCACAAAAACACAATGGCCACGGCAAAGATCACATTGATGGCAAGCCCCACCGTAAAATACACGTGGCTCCAGTGCTCCAGCGCGTCGGCGCCCGTTTGGGCGCTGTTGGCGGTCACCGCCACAAAGGCGATAAAGATGACCGCCAGCATCAAAAAGCCGATGGTCACCTTGGTCTTGATGGTGATCTTGACCTTCTGACCGCCGCGTTTTTGTTCGGCGGGGGTGAAGTTGAAGGGTTTTACCGTCCAGGCAAGGGTCAGCAGCACGCTGGCCGCCAGCAAAACCGCCGCCGTTCTGCTGTCCACCGGGCTGCCCCGCAAAAGCGACAGCAAAAACCACCCCAGCCCCAGCGCCGCCGCAGCGGCCAGCAGCAGATCAAAGGCCCAATAGCCGCCCTCTTTTCTTTTGTGGGCGGCCGGCACGCGGTAATCGGGGCGGAACCGTTCAAGAAAGATCAGCACGGGCACGCCCAGCAGCACGGTAAAATCGAAGTTGTTGAAGAACAGCAGCGCGTACGAGCTGCCGCTGGCAGAAAAGCCCGCGGTCTCGAAAATAAAGCTCAGCATTCCCGTGACCACCAGCGAGTCCAGCAGCATCACGCAGATGTATTTCAAAATTTTGCGCACGCTGCCCAGCGTGGGGTACAAATCATCCTCCTGCACGGCCACGGAATACCACAGCTTATACGGCAGGTAGGCGTACAAAAAATTCGCAATGAACCCCGTGGTGCAGATAAACGCGTTGCTGCCGGACACCATGTCCGAGATCAGGTTGCCGATGGCGATGCCCCCCGCCGCAAAGGGGCCCCAGATCAGGCCCAACACCGGGGGGATCATGTTGGCCGGGCGGATCTCGGTGATGCCGGGCATCAGGTTGAGCAGCTGGCGGAACGGCAGAGCCACCGCGAAAAAGATCACGGCGGAAAGCACCAGCCGCACCCAGTTTTTGCGCTCGCGCAGCGAGCGGGCAAAGGTATCCACAGTTCTGGCCTCCTTACAGCACGATATGAAGATTGTTGAACCCGATCACGCGCTTGTAGCTGAACTCTTTCGCCACCTTTTTCACCAGATAAATGCCCAGGCCGCCGATGTCCCGCTCCTCCGCGCTGGAGGTCACGTCGGCGTCCACCTTTGCGGTGGGGTCAAACTGGATGGCGTCGTCGCGGATGTTCAGCAGCACGTTCTCCCCCGCCACGATGCGGATGTCGATGTAGTGTTCCCTGCCGTCCCGGAAGCCGTAATGAATGATGTTGACCGCGATCTCCTCCAGGCACAAAAGGATGTAATACTGTTTTTTTTCATCGATGCCGTTGCGCCGGCAAAAAGCCTGGATCTCCTCGTTGATGGCCACGATGTTGGCCTCATCGTTGAGGATCAGCGTCTGATACACCTTTTCCGGCGGCGTGTCCATACCGCCCAGCCGCAGCAGGTTGCCCCGCGCGGTGAGCACCATAAGGGCGAGGGTCAGCAGCTCGGCCAGCGCCAGCGCCAGCCACACGCCTGTCACCCCCATCCCCAGCCCATAGGTAAGGGCATAGATCAGCACCACGGGCAGCGCCAGATTGTCCAGCGCCGTAAAGACCAGCGAAAGCCACGCCCTGCCCGTGGCCCGGTAAACGCTGTTCAAAAACGCCACCGCGCCGGAAAACAGGCACGCCGCGCCGATCGTGCGCACCGCGCCCGTGACCTCCAGGCTGAACAGCCGTGAAAACAGCGGTGCCAGCAGCCACAGCCCGGCGCACAGCGCGGCCACCCCCGCCAGCAAAAAACGCCCGGCGGTCTTCGCGGTCAGCCGGATGCTGTTTTGATCCCGCTCGCCGTAATAAACGCTGAACATGGGCTGTGCGGAATCGTTGATGCTGTCGTACACCGCGTAGATAAAGGTGATGACGTACTTCACCACACCGTAGGCGGCAATGCCCGCCGCGCCGCCCACGGCCAGCAGGATGTTGTTGATCACGACTGTGAGAATGGTCTGGGTTAAAAAGATCATGCTGCCCGCAAAGCCGGGCTGCGCGATCTCACGGATGCAGGCACAGAAGGGTACCCGCTGGAATTTAAGGGTCGATTTTCCAAAGAAGAAATAGCCCAGATACACCAGCGCGCAGAGCGTGTTTGAAAGCACGGTGGCCAGTGCAATGCACCAAACGGGCAGCCGCAGCACACCGATGAAAAGCCCCAGCAGCGCCAGATTCGACAGGATGGAAACCAGCGTGCCCGCCATCGCCAGCTTGGGCTGGTTGTCGTTGCGCAGAATCACGTTCAGCACGCCGCACAGCAGCACGCCGGGCATGCCCAAAAACAGGATGCGCAGATACCCGCCGGCCAGCGCCTGCTGCGCCGCTGTTTTTGCGCCCAGCACCGGCAGCAGCAGGCCGGCCCCCAGCCCGCCCAGCACCGCGGCGGCCACCCCCAGCACCACAGTGCCGGTCACCGCGGCAGTGAACAGCCCGCCGGCCTCCCTGCGGTCGCCCCTGCCCTGGCGGATGGAGATGGCAATGCCGCCCCCCACGCCGAAAAAGTAGGTGATGATGCTGGAAAAGATGACCACGGGCAGGGCGAGGCCCACCACATAGCTGCCGCCGTTTCCAAAAAACAGGCCCGCGAACAAAATGTTGAGCAGGTTCATCACCGCGATGCTCATGGTGGAAATCGCGGTGGGAATGAAGAACTTGCGGTAGGTGCCCCGCACGATGCCGTCGTATGTCACTGTTAATCCACCCTTCCGGCGCCCGGCTGCCGGCAAAACACCGTTTGCCGAAGGCGCTCCTCCTGCGGATGCAGGTTAAACGTGTCTGCGTTAAAATCGAAATGGTTGAGCTCCATCCAGCGTGCCAGCAGCGCCTGCTCGGCCCGCGCTCCGCCCAGCGCCTGATCCATACCGAAAAGGTAGGTGCGGCTGGGCAGGCTGCCCCGGTGGTCCCGCAGGTACATGGCCGCCAGCAGCATCTCAGAAAAAACTGGGTCGATCATGTCGTAGGTCAGGCTGTCGGCCTCCCGGTCGTAAAAATTCAGCGGAAAGCCCTCGGCCAACAGGACCAGCTCCTTGCCCCCGGCAAAGCGGTAGCAGTCGGTCTGGGCGCACCGCACCCGCTCCGCCTGCTGCAGCGCGCCAAAAATTTCCTTGAATTCCTCCTGCTTTGACGAGGAGCTCGCCAGGTAGATGCGCCGCGCCCCGCCCTGCAAAAACGCTTGCAGCATCTGCATGGAAAACGAAGGCTTGCCCACGTTGCCCAGCACCAGCATCCCCTCGCGGAACACGCCGTTCCATGCAAGGCAGCCTTCCTGGCAGGCCGTGCGCTGCACCGCCTCGTCCGTATCGCGGGCGAACAGCCGCACCTGATAAGGCCGCAGGCTTCCGGCCACGCTTCTCCCAATAATGCCGTAACCCAGCAGCAACACATCGTGAAAATCAACGAATTCGTCAATGGCATGCAGCATCCGGCGCAGCTCGTCCACCACCCGGTTGGCCACAAAATACGCTTCAATGCGCGTTTTGTAGGCCGAGCGCGCCACACTGGCCACCGGATAGGCCAGCCCCTCCCGGCAGGAGGCCCGGGTGCCCGCGGTGGTCTGTTCAACAGCGCCCACCACCGCCTCCCGCCAGCCGGGCAGTGCAAGAAATTTTTCCAACACGGGGTAATGGTAGCCCCCATCCTCCAGGATCAGCACCCGCTTGCCCTCGCTCACCCAGCGCTGTATCTCATTTTCCAGCGCCAGCGCGATCATGCGCCGCACCGCGCCCGGAAAATCCGGTCCCACGTTTTCCAGGGGCGTTCCGCTGCGCAGGAGCTGGTACCCCTGTGGCCGGCGCACGCCGTGGTACACCGGGCAGCCCGGCGCAGCCGGCACGCCCCGGTCGTTGTACGGCACCGCGATCAGCACCGCGTCGTGAAACACGCGCCGCAGCTGCTGATTAAAGTAGAACGAATTTTCCATGCAGTGGTTGATGTGAAGCACCACCGTGTCGTCGGCGCGCCCGCACTCGGAAATCAACGCTTCCAGCAAGGGCATCGTAGGCCGGTCCATTCTGTTTTCCCCCTCTGCTCCACATTTTGCCCCGGCCGGGCCGCCGGGCATAGGGCCAAAAACGGCCGTTGGCTGTTTTGGGTCACTCGATGGTCAAAATATCCGTAAAACCGGTGACCTCAAACACCTCCATAATGGTGTCGCACACATTTTTGATGACCATTTTCCCCTGTTTGTTCATCTGCTTTTGGGCCGCCAAAATCACCCGCAGCCCCGCAGACGACAGGTAAGCCAGCTGCTGCATGTCCAGCGTCAGGCTGGTCACGCCCGCAAGGCACTCTTTCAGTTCTGCTTCCAGCTGGGGTGCGGTCGTGGTGTCAAGGCGCCCTTCAAGGGCCAGGGTCAGGCTGGTTTCATTTTTGGTCCGGGTAATGGTCATGGTATTTTCCTCCAAATAATAAGATTTTGCATGCGCCCAAGCCGCGCGCGGCCCGCCGCCGCAAACGCCTCCGGCACTGGGAAACACGCGGATTTACAACGAGGATATTATAGCATCGCCCGCCCCTCTTTCGGTCGCAGGCAGAGGGAAATTGACGAAAAATTGAAGAACGCTCTGGGGTGCGGCCGGCAAACCATGTTATAATGAAAAAAACCGAAAGGGGGCGAAGTGCGGATGGATCGTGTGCTGCTGGTGGACGACGACCAAAAACTGCTGGACTCGAACGAGGCGTATTTTGCAAGCCGCGGCTATCTCGTTTACCGCGCCGGAACCGCCCGCGAAGCCCTGGAGCTTCTGCGGCAAACACCGCTGGACTGCATGGTGCTGGACATCGACCTGCCCGACCGGGACGGCTTTCAGGTCTGCCTGCAGGCGCGCAAAAGCAGCAGCCTGCCCATCGTGTTCCTCTCGGGCTATACCGAAGAGGAGAACCGCCTCCGGGGGCTCACGATCGGCGGCGACGATTACGTCACCAAACCCTTTTCGCTGGCCGAGCTGGAGCTTCGTGTGAGGCTTCGCATCCAGCGCAGCAAAAGCGCGGTGCCGCCTCCCCTGCTCCAGTTTGGCCCCCTCATGCTGGACCTCTCCAACCGCGCCGTTTCCTTTGAGGGCCGCAGCAAGGAATTTTCCCGGCTGGAATTCGACATTTTGTGCTTTCTGGCCCTGCACCCCGGCCGCACCTTCTCTTACGAGGAGCTGTACGCGGGCGTGTGGGAGGCCCCCATCCAGGAGGGGCTGCACTGTTTGCAGGTCACGGTGGCCAAGGTGCGCCAAAAGCTCGCGGAACTGGCTCCAAACCATACCTATATCCGCACGGTGCGCGGCAAGGGCTATCTGTTCGACCCGCAGGGCTGAGCGGCCGCAGGCCAAAAATGCGGGGAGGCGGCTTGGCCGCCTCCCCGCATCTGTTCTGCCTTACTGTTTCACCAGCGCGGAAATATAGGTGCTGTAGTAGCTGTCGGTCACAGCGATGGTTTCCGGCAGGGGCAGGATCGAGATGTGCCAAAAGAACGCGTCGATCTTGCCCGAAAGGATCGAGCTGAACTTCGCGTCGGTCGAAACCACCACAAACTCAATGTTTTTCCCCAGCAGCCTGCCGATCTCGTTCATCAGCGCCACGTTGAAGCCTGCGGGCGTGCCGTCCGCCGAAACATAATCCAGCGGCGCCACATCGCCGCTGATGCCGATGTACAGGGTGTCGGCTCCCTCAATTTTTTCCTGTGGCTCAGCCTTCAGGTTTTCGTCGGTCACGTTGTCGACCCACGCGGCGGCCAGCTTATCAATGGTCCCGTCCTCCTTCAGGGTGCGGATGGCCCCGTTCAGCTCGCTCTGCAGCCCGGTGTTGCCCGCGTCCAGCGCAATGGCAACATCGGTGGGCACATCGCTGATCACGGCGCGCAGGTCGGCGTTCTGGCGGGCAAAGTATTCGGCCGTGGCCGCCACCGGCGTAATCGCTCCGTCCACCTGGCCGTTCTGCACCATCATGGTGCTTTCAAGCACGGTGGGCGTCACCTTTACGCTGGCAAATTCAATGCCATGCGCATTGGCATAAAACGCCTTGAATTCCTCAGCCGATATGGGCACGCTGTTTACCGCCACGTTTTTTCCCGCCAGGTCGGCAAACGCTTCAATGCCGCCCGGCGCACTTGCGGCGGGCAGGGAAGCCGGGCCGGAAGCCGGCGCGGAAGATGGCGCGGGGCTGCCGCCGCAGGCCGCGAGGCCTGCCGCAAGGGCGAGGGCGAGCAGCAGTGATACGATCTTTTTCATGGTTTGGTTCACTCCTTTTTTATTTTTCCAGGCATCCGGGATCCCCGGATTTTAAACACAGATCACGGTGACTTGGTTTTTGCCCTCCCCGTGGCTTACCTCGATCCGGGCCGAGAGCTTTTGCAGCAAAAGCTCCCGCATCTGCTGCTCCTCGCCCTGTGCCTTCAGCCCTTGCAGCGGCACACCGCCGCACACGGCGGTGAAGGCGCACTCGCCCGTTTTGCCGCTGTAGGAAAACGCGACCTCCAGCGCGGGGTCTGCGCCGCCCGGGTAGCAGGCGCCCAGCAGGTACATGGTGAGTTCTTCAAAGAGAAGGGCCATGCGTGAAACGCGCCTGCGGTCGGTGATGTACCTTGCCGCCATGAGCTCCAGGCGCGAGCGCTCGGCCAGCAGATCGAAGTGATGGGAGGCAATGGCGCAGCGGAAGGTGCGCAGCTGGTTCACGAACGCGGCGGTGCGCTCCTTTTTGGGGTGCTCAAAGATCTCCTGCGGCGTGCCCGCCTCGCAGATGCCCCCGTCCGCCATAAAGAACACCCGGTCTGCCACGTCCCGTGCAAACTCCATCTCGTGGGTCACCACCACCATGGTCACGCCCTGCCGGGAAAACGAGCGGATTGCCGCCAGCACCTCCCCCACCATGGTGGGGTCCAGCGCGCTGGTGGGCTCATCGAACAGCACCACCTCCGGGTCCATCGCCATGGCCCGGGCAATGGCGATGCGCTGCTTTTGCCCACCCGATAGCTCGCGCGGGAAGGCGTGGGCCTTGTCCACAAGGCTCACCGTCTGCAGCAGCCCCAGCGCCTTTTCTTCCGCCGCCGCCCGCGGCAGCTTGTTGAGCTTGCAGGGGCCCAGTGTGATGTTTTCCATCACCGTCAGGTGGGAAAACAGATTGAAATTCTGGTAGACCATGCCCATTTTCCGGCGGATGCGGTTCAGGTCGGCCCCCTTTGCGGTGAGCTCGTTTTCCCCAATGAGCACCCGCCCCTCGTCCGGCCGGTTCAGCCCGTTGAGAAGCGAGAGAAACACGCTTTTGCCCGTGCCGGAGGGGCCGATCACCGCCACGCATTCCCCTGTGCTGATCTCGCAGTTCACATCGCGCAGCACCTGCAGGCCCCCGAACGACTTGCTCACCCCTTCTGTCCGGATCATTCAAGCCACCTCCGTTTGGGCTCGGTCGCGCGGAAGAGCAGCCCGATGAGATAAGCGAGGGCCAGATACAGCACAATGCCTGCCCCCAGCACCAGAAACGGCTTTGCCGACCGCGCCCCGATGTTGTTGGTCACCCGGGTCAGGTCGGTGATGGTGATGTAGCCCACCACCGAGGTCCACTGCAGCGTGGTCACCGCCAGATTTTGCAGCATGGGGCGGGCAAACACCACGGCTTGCGGCACCGCCACCAGCCGGAATGCCGCCCCTGCGGTAAAGCCCATGGTGCGGGCCGCCATCACCTGGCCCGGCTCCACCGCCTGCACGGCGGACTCGATGATCTTTGCAATGTAGGCAGCGGTGTTCAAACCAAAGGCAAGCACCGCCACCACAATGGCGTCCACCCGGGTGCGTGCAAAGACCACATAGAACAGAAACATCAGTAGCAGCAGCACCGGGGTGCCGCGCACCAGGGATACATATCCGCGCCCCGCCAGCCGCAGCGGCCAAAGCCGGGAGCGCAGGGCAAAATACACCGCGCTCCCCAGCGCCAGCCCCAGCAAAAGCCCCAGCACGGTGATAACAAGCGTTACCCCAAGCCCCCGCAGGATGCTCAGCCATGCGCCGCCGGCCACAAACGTGCTGTAAAGCGTATCCGCCCAAGCGGAGATCCACCTCATGCGTTTCACGCCCCTTTCCTGCCGGGCGCCGCCGCGCCCGGGCACATAAACGCCGCCCTTTTTCGAGTATAGCATGGAAAAGCTGGGAGAAATTTCAATTTATCATCAATTTTCAGCGCGCATCTTCCCCAAAATGCAAAAGGGCCGGGGATGCAAGCTTGCATCCCCGGCCGGGAATTATCCTATTTCTTTTTGAATAGGCGCAGCAATTTTTTCAGCAGGCCCGGGTTCAGCGCGGCAGCCGCCCCCACGCCCACCACCGCCACGGCGGCGCAGCCCAGCGCCACCTGCTCTACCTCGCTGCCAAATACCGGCTTGCCCGCCTGCTCGGCCGCGTTAAGTACCACAGCCAGATAGCTGACCACCGTGTTGTCCGTCAGCATGGACAGGCAATCCACCTGAGGCAGCAGCGCTTGCACAGCCTGGGATACCTCCGCGCCCGCGGTCACAGTGGCAGATACGATTTCAAAGCCAAACTCGCCTGCCATTTCTTCATACAGGGCAGCCTGCACCTCACTATTTGTTTCGGAGCTGGTGTACAAAAGGCCCACGGTCTTCGCGTCAGGCATCAACTCGCGGATCATGGCCAGCTGATTACGGATGGGCAGCAGATCGCTGGTCCCCGTTACCAGACCCACCGGCGTGCCGTCGTCATTGGCAAGGCCCGCCTCGATGGGCGCGGACACGGCAGTGTAGATCACAGGGATATCCTCCTTGGCCGACAGCACAGCATTGAAGGCCGCCTGCGCGCTGGGGGTAGCAATAGCGCAGATCAGATCGACGGAATATGCCACAAGAGACTGCGCAATCTGCGCGTCGGTGCCGCCATCCGCCTGAGCGTTGTAGTACTTAATCGTCAAATTCTCACCCTCCACATAGCCGGCCTCAGCCAGGCCCTGCAGGAAGCCCTCGCGGCAGTTATCCAGCGAGCCATGCTCGGCAAACTGAAGGATACCGACGGTTTTGTTTTCGGCCAGCGCAGCGGAGGCCGCAGTGAGCATTACCAGGGACAGTACGATCGCAAGCAGTTTCTTCATCATGATCTTTTCCTCCTCATGATTCAAAGTCGATGCAGTACGATGGTCGGCGCGCGCGATGGAAACAAAAAACGCCTCAAGCCAATCAGCTTGAGGCGATAATACCGCGGTGCCACTCAATTTCGGTCTTCCTTTAAGGAAAGACCCTCCTTCTCCATGTGCCATCACACATGCCGCCATGATAACGGGTACGGATCCCGTCGTTCCCTACTGTCAGTTCAGGAACGCCCTCGAAAGTCCATTGGGCAGATGCTCTTGCACCGCGATCCCACCATCCGCGGTTCTCTTTGCCAAGCGCCTCCTGCTTACTTCTCTTTCTCGCAGGTTTGGTATGGACGTATGATACCGCGCCTTCGTGCATTTGTCAACGGGGAAAATTGTTTTTTCATCGTTTTCC
>ERZ857882.635-NODE-635-length-43975-cov-8.513616_pt1 | contig 43975 bp, 32 predicted proteins | sample MGYA00519697_ERZ857882 | MGnify/ENA primary metagenome ERZ857882 (study PRJEB31778, sample SAMEA3449373) | human gut metagenome | biome: human gut; feature: human-associated habitat; material: faeces | place: United Kingdom | collected 2010/2012 ...
CAAAGGGAAACCCAACCAGCTAAACATAGAAATCTACCTGATGGAATGATACGCTTTCTTACGGGTATAAGCTTAATAAGCTTCCCAGGGGGGTTACATCTATCCTCTATTCAGGAGTTATTATACTAAAATATATTTAATTTGGTTAGGTCCCTAAAGGGATTTTAATAGAAAACTAATATTACAAAAGATATGCGCTCTGCATCATAAGATGCTAGACGAGATATATTAAAAAATAAGAATAATAAAATGATGATGTGATTTAATGTTCGTTAGAAATGTATTAAGTTTTCTATCAAATGTTATATCTATATCATACAAGGAGGGTAATAACTTGAAAGATGTAATATACGTAACTGGTCATAAAAACCCAGACTCTGATTCAATATGTTCAGCATATGCATATGCTGAATTTAAAAATAAGACAGGCAATATGCCTGCAATTCCTGTTAGACTTGGTAATGTAAATAGAGAAACTCAATATATTTTAGATTATTTTGGAGTTGAGGCTCCAAAACTATTAAAAACAGTAAAATTAAAGGTAGGAGATCTTGATTTTGATAGAATAACTCCTGTAGCACCTGAAATATCTTTAAAAATGGCTTGGAACATAATGAGAGAAAAAAACATAAAAACTCTTCCTGTAGCCGATGAAAATAATCATTTATTAGGAGTTTTAGCTATTTCAAACTTAACTTCTTGTTATATGGATATATGGGATAATAAGATCTTAGCAAAAAGTAATACAACTTTTAATAACATAGTTGATACTTTATCAGCAAAAGAAATTTATACAAATTCTAATACGAATAATTTCCCAGGTAAGATAGTAGTTACTGCAATGAAACCTGAAAGTATGAAGGATCATATTGAAGCTGGAGATATAGCAATAGTTGGAGATAGAGAAGAAGTTCAAAGTGCATTATTAGATATGGGAATTTCTCTTATGATAATAACTGGTTCACATGTTCCAACTGCAAATGTAATTGAAAAAGCTAAAGAGGCTAATATAAGTGTAATAAGCACTCCTCATGATTCCTTTACAGCATCAAGACTTATAGTTCAAAGTATCCCTGTTGGATATGTTATGATAAAGGATAAATTAGTTACTTTCTCAACTGAAGAGTTAGTTGAAGATATAAAACCAGTAATGATTGAAACTAGATTTAGAAGCTATCCTGTAATAGATGAAAATGGAAAAGTTCTTGGTACTATGTCAAGATATCATTTAATTTCAAATTACAGAAAGAAAATAATTCAAGTTGATCATAATGAAAGAAGCCAATCAGTAGATGGATTAGAAGATGCAGATATTTTAGAAATCATTGACCATCATAGAGTTGCTGATATACAAACTAATGGACCATTATACTTCAGAAGTGAACCTATTGGAAGTACTTCTACTATAGTAGGTAAATGCTTCTTTGAAAATGGAATAAGACCATCAAAAAAAGCAGCTGGACTTTTATGTGGTGCAATTATTTCTGATACATTACTATTTAGAAGTCCAACATGTACTCCAATAGACAAGCAAACTTGCTTAAGACTTGCTGAAATTGCGGAAATAAATGTTGAAGAATTTGCTAAAGAAATGTTTAAAGCTGGTACTTCCCTAAAAGGAAAAACAGTTGAACAAATCTTTAATCAAGACTTTAAACCATTTTCAATTGGAGATACTAAGGTTGGTATAGCTCAAGTTAACACTATGGATATAGAAGGATTTATGCCTTTAAAAGATGAAATGTTAACATATATGAATAACAAAGCTAAAGAAGCTGATTTAGATATGACTCTACTATTATTAACTGATATCCTTAATGAAGGATCTCAAATATTAGTAGCTGGAGATAAACCTGAAATAGCTGAAAAAGCTTTCAATGTTACTTTAAAAGATAGCACTGCATTCTTAGATGGAGTACTTTCAAGAAAGAAACAAGTGGTACCACCAATAACAGCAGCTATTAATGGATAAAAAGGAGCTGACACATCAGCTCCAATGAAAAATTTAAAATGTAGAATTAGCGATGTAATTTGAATCAAATTACTTACATTATATATTTTAGAAACTCCATTTAAGAGTTTCTTCAGTTTGTTGAAAAACCCCCTGTTAAAAAACAGAGGGCTTTTTTATTATCAATTGTGAATAAAATTTATAAATAAAATATCATCAAAAATAATATGAATATAATCTGAAAATAGCAAATATACGGAGTGTTTTATGTAAATTAGACCTATAGAATCTACGTTTTTCTATGACTTTCTTAGAATTACTCTCTAACTTAAACTTTCCCATTTTTATAATAATTTTTTCTATATTCCTTAGGTGATTTATATTCTAAAGTTGAATGTAACCTTTTAGAGTTATAAAATAATTCAAGTTTTACTTGCATATAATTTACTTCTAAATAACCCTCTTCAAGATATATTAATACTACCAAATATATCAATCTTTGATTCTTGAGCGTATTCCATTTTTAAATCATCTTCAATAACAAAATCTTTTTCTAATTCTAAAAGTTCTTCATCAATACAAGAGATTATATTCTCTATCTATGAAATCTCTTTAATACTACTTGGTAAAGCTCCTAAAAGTTTTAATTCAATTATATTTTCTTCTTTTACTAACAATGGTCTATTTATAATTACTCCATCAACATATAGACTACCAGACTACCTATTGTTGGTGGAGTAGTTATAGGAAAATTACTATTTCCAATGGGATTTTTTACTATTATCTTATTTTCTTTTACACGAACACTTCCATTTTCATTTATTACTTTTTCACTTTCATGCATTTATAATAGTTCCCCCTTATTATTTATTTAAATACATATAATAAATAAATAATATCATAGATTTATATTTTTTTGAATAATATTTAATTTATGGTAAATATTATTTTTTAAACTTGTTTACATATTTTTTTATTTCTTCATTAAATTCTTTTATAAGTACTTGCATCATTTCATTATCAATGCTCAATTGTATGTTATCTACACTTGATATTGGAAGTATTTTAGGTGATGTTCCTGATATAAACATAGCATCAAAGTTTTCTATATCCTTGTAATTGATATTTTTTTCTTCTACCTTAATACCTAAGGATTTTGCCAAATTTATAATCCTTCCTCTTGTTACTCCTGGTAATACATCCTCTAAGGGTGAAGTGTAAAGTTTATCTTCTTTAATTAAAAATATATTAGATTTACTACCTTCAGTTATAAAACCAGAATTATTTACAAGTATAGCTTCAAAAGCTGACGCTTTATTAATTTCTTCAGTTACTTTTTCTCTAAAACTACTATCTACGACTTTAGCATTAGGATTAGTTCTTTCACCATGGAATAATATAGTCTTTACACCAGTCTTATATAAATTTTCATTTGGATAATTATGTTTTATGCTAAATACTTTCATAGTATCTGTTTTTATATCAAAAGTTAACTTTATATTTCCATTTTCTATTTTATTTGCTTCAATTAATTTAGTTAAATATTCCTTTATCTTATCATAACTATAGGAAAAAGGTTTTTCCATTAGTCTAAAAGATGATTCTAATCTTTTAAGATGATCTTCATAAAATAATGGAACGTTATTAATTACCCTTATTACTTCGTAAATTATCCTCCCTCTATCTAACGAATCATTTGTATAATTTTTTATAGGTTCCAAATGACCATCTTCTAAATAATACTTTGAAATTGCTTCCATATTTTTACCTCCTTATTACTTCCACTTTAATATTTCAAAATTACTTTTCTTTTTATAATTAATTAAATAAGCATTCCCAACTAAATCTAAAAGAGGTTTATCCGATAAGGAGTCTGAAAACATATATGAATTTTTATAATCAATATCAATGTTTTTCTCTTTTAAGACTTCTTTTAATCTCTTTACCTTTTCTTCTCCCTTGCAATTTTCTCCATGCATTTTCCTAATGAATTTCCCATCTTCTATTGAAAATCTAGTTCCAATTATCATATCTACTTCTTTTATTGCATAAAATTCATTTAAATAAAACTCTGGAGATGCAGATACTAAATATATTAAATATCCTTGTGATTTTAAATTCTTCATCATTTCTACAGCATCTTTGTATAAAATTTTTTCTAAAACATCTTTATAAAAGTCTTTTACCAAAATAGCTAAATCTTTTTCATCTATCTTATCTATAAATTTAAGAAAACATTCTTTTACTCTTCTTTCGTCATAAACTCCTAATTTATACATAAGTCCAGAATAAATAGCTCTAGGTAAGAATCTGATATTCTTTAAATCCTTAAATATTACATATTTATACAATTGCATCAAAGTTTCTTTTCTAGTTATAGTATAATCTACATCAAATAATGCCAATTTATCCATTCTTCTTCCTCCTAAGATTATCACAATTAAATTATATACTAAAATTTACTATTATTAAACAAATAATATACTATCATAAATCCATTGAAGCAAAAAAATATGCTATCCTAAGATAGCACATTTAATTTATTTTAATTTTTGTAAATATTTTTCTAACCTATTTAATCCTTCTTCAATTGCCTCTTTAGATGTAGCATAAGAAACTCTTATATAATCATCTAAGCCAAATGCTATTCCAGGTATAACAGCAACTTTTTCTTCCTCTAATAAAGACCTTGAAAATTCTAAGGATGAATTGATTACATTATCTGATATAGATTTACCAAAGTATTTTCCTACATTTATCATTATATAAAATGCCCCCTTAGGCATAATATAAGAAATACCATTTATTTTATTTAGCCTATCCACCATATAATTTCTTCTATCTTTAAATTCTTTTACCATATTATTCAAAGCATCTTGTGATCCTGTCAAAGCTTCAATTGCTGCATATTGAGAAATTGAGTTAATATTAGATGTTACATGACTTTGAATACTACTCATAAGCTTAGCTATCTCTTCGCTACAAGCAGAGTATCCTACTCTCCAACCAGTCATAGCATAAGATTTTGACAATCCATTAATTACAATAGTTCTTTTATATGCATCTTTTGAAATAGATGCAATGCTAATATGTTTATTATCATCATAAATTAGTTTTTCATATATTTCATCTGATATTATTATCAAATCATTTTCCTTTGCAAATTCTGCAATTTCAATAAGTTCCTCTTTTGAGTATATACTTCCAGTTGGATTATTAGGACTATTTAAAAGAATTGCTTTAGTTTTGCTTGTTACTGCTTTTCTTAAATCCTCAATCTTATATTTATAATCATTTTCTTTTAGATTATTAATAAAAATAGGAACTCCATCAGCTAACTTTATTAATTCTGGATAGCTAACCCAATATGGAATAGGAAGTATTACTTCATCACCTTTATTTAAAATAGCTAAAAAAGCATTTGCTAAACTTTGTTTTGCCCCAGTAGATACTACTATTTGATTTGGTTCATATATTAAATCATTATCATTTTTAAATTTTGTACAAATAGCCTTTCTAAGTTCTAAAACACCACTAGTTGGTGTATATTTTGTTTTACTATTCTTCATTGCAATTATTGCTGCATTTATAATATTATCAGGAGTATTAAAATCAGGTTCACCTGCACTAAAGCTTATTACATTTACTCCTAAATCTTTTAAACTCTTTGCCTTAGCTGTAATTTCTAATGTTATAGATGGATTAATTTCCTTTGCCTTCTTGGATAAATACATTGCCATTCCCCCATTTATTTACTTAAGTTAATTAATTTATTTAATAAATCTTTACTAATTCCATAGCTACCTATTAAATTTTCTTTTAATCCTTCTTTACCATGAAAATCACTACCTCCAGTAATTAACAACTTATATTTTTTTGCTAAATTATAAAAATTATTAGTTTGTTCTTTAGAATGACTAGGATGATACACCTCTATTCCTTTTAAACCAAAAAACTTTAAATTTTTAATTATATTTTCTACTGCCAATGATTTATATATTTGTCCAGGATGAGCCAATACAGGTATTCCTCCTGAATTATTTATTACTTGTATAGCTTCTTTATAATTTAATTTATATCCTTTTACATAGGATGCTTTTCCTTTAACTAAATGATTAGTAAAAGCCACTTTATAACTATCGTAATATCCTTTTTTAACCATAGCTTTAGCAACATGACTTCTTCCTACTGTAGAATTTAAATCTACTTCCAAATCCTCAATATTTAAATTAATCTCTTCCTTTTTTAACTTAAAAAGTATTTCACTAATTCTATCTATTCTTTCTTTATTTAATTTATTTACAGTATTTATTAATTCTATATTATTTATATCTATGAAATACCCTAATATATGTAATTCTATATCTTCAAATTCAGCACTTAATTCTATGCCTGGTATTACTTTAATATCAGTATATATCTTTTTAGTAACATATTGAGATGAAATACAATCATGATCAGTTATAGAAATGCTTCTAACACCTAAATTTATAGCATTTTCAATTATCTTTTCTGGTGACATACTACCATCTGAATAGTTAGAATGAATATGTAAATCTGCATACTTCATATCAACACCTTATTTCTTACGTTTATATTAAGAATATATCATTATTAATATAAAATGACAATAAAAAAGTATCTCTATGTAATTTTACTATGCCTTTTATAGAATCCAGGGAATAGGTAAAATTACATATAGACACTTTAAGACAGAAGTAATTAATTTATAGAACTCTATTCATAGTGCAATCTTTTTATAACTGGTCTAAAGAATAAAAAAGACACTTTCGTGTCTTTCCTATTCTTTATTCTGATAATTCTTCGCTATAGAATTTTGATACTCTATCAAATTCATCTTCTTCTGGAATTATTAACTCTCCATCTTCTGTTGATCTAAATAAGTATACTGAATCCTCATTAGGATCTTGAGCTAAAATATATTCATTTTCTTCGAATTCAAATGCATCTATTATTGGGCAAGAGATTACATTTCCATTATCATCTTCTAAATCTACTACAAAGTGTTCATGATGATCTTCGCCACATCCACATTCATCACTATGTCCATGATCATGTCCACATCCACATGTGTTTTCTTCTTCATTGCATCCACATTTCTTTTCATTATCCATTTTTATAATCCTCCTTTAATGAGATTAATATCCTATTTAATTCTACCCTTAAATTATAAAAAATAAAAGTAAAACATTTAATTTTTTTATATTATTTTTTAAATATAGTTTAAGCCTCCCTCATTAATGACATTATCATTAATGGGGGAGGCTTATTTCTTATAAAAATGTTGTTATTATTCTATTTATATTTATACTCTTTTTCTTTTAATAGTACAAAGAATTAAACTACCAGAAGCTATAACTAAAACTGCATATAAACCTATATTAAATGAATCTCCTGTCTTTAGTGATGATTGAACGCTTGTTTCTTGTGCTTTATATGTTTCTTCTACACTTATTCCTTTAGTTCCTTCTGTAATTTCATTATCTTTATTTGACTCACCAGAATCTGCTGAACCCTTTTTCTCTTCAGCTTTTATAATATTAAATGTGTAAACTGTACTTTCTGAACCATCTATGTTTACATTCTCAACAGTAATTGTATTCTTTCCTACATTCAATTGGGTAGAACCACTCCATTTTTCTAGTGGAGTTTTATTTAAATATATAGTATTTCCTTTATCAGCAGGAATTAAAGTGAATTTAAATTCTGTTAAATCATTATCAACTTCTGCTGTATATTCAGTTATATTCTTATCGAAAGTACTATTTATTTCATCTATATTACAAGTAAATTCTTCTAAATCAGCAGTTTTTTCATTAATCCTCCAAAGTTGAGCCCCATAAAATGGGTTAGCAGTTCCTAAATATAATCCATTACTTCCTACAAGTAAGGTTCTACAACCATAATTGTATTCATCATTAAATCCATTTATAGTAACTGTATCATATTGTCTGCCGTCTTCTGTACAGTATAGTTCAAATCCTGGAGTATCATTTGCAGCAATGACATCAGATACCTTTACATAACAATCTACGCCTTCTTGATCTACATTTCTGAATACATCTAATACAGTTTTCAAAGAGTTCAATACACTAGTTAAAGCTTCAATACTTTCTTTATATATATCTTCATCCATTGAATCTTTTAAGTCGTTTAATCTATCTATAATTTCCTGTATTGAATCACTGATAGAAGCAATTGATCCATCATGTACCTTAATTGAATTAAGAATTTTAGAAACTGCTTCTGTAGTAGCTTCTCCATCTATATTACTATGAATATATACTAAGGAATCAATTAAATCATTAATTTCATCATCAGTAAAAGAATTATTAGGAGCTTTTCTTTCAGATTCTTCTTGATTTTCTGCTAATATATTTGCTTCTGTAGAAAATGTAGTTTTCAAATCATCATTCATAAATAAGTTATATATTTTTGCTGCTAATCTTATCTTAGTAGATTCATCATCCTCCTCAGTACCATTATCTATGCTATATTTAGCTACATTATTATTTTCACTAGAAATAAGAGTAATAAACTTAATTGCATATTCTAATTGTTGTCTATATTCTTCATCCTTCATTTCAAACAAATCACCATTTGTAAGTTTTGTTAAATATTTATACATAGCATAAGCATCAAAGGTTCCTATATATAACTTACCATTATATACTGCTGCACGCCAGTTATACTGAGTAGTGCTATAATCATCATTATTAAATCCTGCTCCTATTAATGCTGAGTATTCAATATTAGAAGGACAGTTTTTCTCATCTCCAACTACCATCTGCATTTTTCCATCAGATGTAAGCCTAAATACAGATGTTTCATTATCCATATTTGCTTTCATCATTTTAAGACTATTAAAGAATACTTCCATATCGGGTTGTTCTGACATAAACATTGAAAGTAGTCCGTAGGCTCCATATATTATAGAATCCATTGCATTTGAGAAAGTTATAAAATATAAGTCGTTATTAAATACATAAGGGCTTGCTGCGTAGTTAAGTGAATTCCCAAAGCCCGCACTATAAATAGAATTATCAGTTTCACCAACAATGTCAGTCCAAACCCATCCATATTTATTTGCTATTTCACTTTCTGATTCAGAAGCTTTATGAGCTTCATATACTACAGCTCCATGTAGAGTCATTAGTGTTAGATATAGTGAACCATTGTATTCAACCATATCCCAAACATCTCCTCCTGTTGAGAAATAGCCTTCCTTCTCATACTGTTTAAAGTCATTATAGTCTGCTATAAGCTGATAACTATTTCCATCAGTAGTAGAATAAATATTTATTTTATAAGCTGTAGAGTCATCCATTACATTATCAAAATTCTTATCAGTTCCTCCGATATACATTGTCTCTTCATCGCTACTTACAGTCATTGCACGCATATATCCTCCAGGTTGATTAAATACAACCTCAGGAGTTTCTTGATTATTATTAGATACACGCCAAATCATACTATTACTTGTACCATTTGCGTTAAAATATAGACTATTTTTGAAAGGCATACATGCACGGAATCCACTTACATAGCTGTAGACTCCAGAAGTATAATCTGCTGAATCAAAATATGTTTCCATAGAATTTGTTTTTACATTATACCTAAAAATAGATGCTTGAGCAAAACTTACTGGAGAGGTGTCAGTTTTAAGTTCGCCATTTGTAATTGTATCTACCAATGACTTCATAATTTCACTATCTCCTGATCCAGACATAAAACTACTTAATGCAGCATATAAAATATTTCGATTACTGCCTATATAAATATAGTCTCCATATTCATCCTCCATTTCCTGCATAGACCAAGCATAAGAATTTTCTCTATCTCCTCCATTCTCTAATCCATCAGCATTTCCTGAAACCGTATATGGATTTGATACTTTTTCAATTAAATATTCCCCATCATTTCTGTAGATATTAATAGATAAGTTTTCGGCATTTACTTGTGAACTAGTACCAATAAGTGCTGAAGAACCTAAGAAAAATGCTGTTAATAGAGAAATAACCTTTTTGTTCATAAAAATCCCCCTTCTATTCACACTATATTTTTTCATATATTTACTTAATTTTATAATATATTCCTTTTAGTTTTACAATAATTATACTTAATATTCAATATTTTATTACAATTTTATAACATTTTTATCCTTTTTTGCATAAAAAAAGATATAGACTTTAGTATTAAAATACTAAAAGTCTATATCTTTATAATTTACTTAATTTGAATTATTGTTGTTCAGCTAATCTCTTATAGCCTGCTAATCTTTCCATAGCATCTTTTTCTGTCTTTTCAAATAAAGCTTCTGCTTGTTCTGGGAATGCTTTTGCAAGTGAAGCATATCTTACTTCTCCCATTAAGAATTCTCTGAAGCTTGCTTTTGGTTCCTTAGAATCTAATGAGAATGGATTCTTAGTTCCCTTTAAGCTTGGATTATATCTATATAATCCCCAATATCCGCATTCAACAGCTTTCTTAGCTTCTTCTTGGCTATTCATCATACCAGTCTTAATACCATGGCTTATACATGGAGCATAAGCAATGATTAATGATGGTCCATTGTAAGCTTCTGCTTCAGCTATTGCTTTAAGAGTTTGGTTCTTATCAGCTCCCATAGAAATTTGTGCTACATAAACATAACCATATGTCATAGCCATCATTCCAAGGTCTTTCTTCTTAGTCTTCTTACCTGATGCAGCAAATTTAGCTATTGCAGCAGTTGGAGTTGATTTAGAAGATTGTCCACCTGTGTTTGAGTAAATTTCTGTATCAAATACAAGTACATTTACATCTTCACCAGATGCTAGAACGTGGTCTAATCCACCGTATCCGATGTCATATGCCCATCCGTCTCCTCCGAATATCCATTGAGATCTCTTAATTAAGAATTCTTTATCTTTTAAGATTTCTCTTGCATAATCAGCATCAACATTTTGTAATACAGATATAACTCTGTTAGCTCTATCTCTAGTTCCTTCTCCACTGTTCATATGATCTAACCAGTCTTGAAGTACTGCCTTAACGTCTTCTGAAGCTTCTGTTTCTAAAGCTTTAGTCATATTATCAGCTATTCTTTCTCTTATAGCCTTAACTCCTAAGAACATACCTAATCCAAATTCAGCATTATCTTCAAATAATGAATTTGCCCAAGCTGGACCATGTCCTTCATGGTTTACTGTATATGGAGTTGCTGGTACTGAACCTCCCCAAATTGAAGAACATCCTGTAGCATTAGCTATCATCATTCTATCTCCAAATAATTGAGTTACAAGCTTAGCATATGGAGTTTCTCCACAACCTGCACAAGCTCCTGAGAATTCGAATAATGGTTGTTCAAATTGGCTACCCTTAACTGTATTCTTATTCATTGGGTTCTTCTTAGGTGTAACATCTTTAACTGCATAATCCCAAGCTTCAATTTGTTCTTCTTGAGTTTCCATTGGTTTCATTATTAAAGCCTTACCTGGTGCTGGACATACTTGAGCACAGTTTCCACAGCCTGTACAATCTAATGGAGTAACTCCAATTGTATAGAATGTTGGTTCTTCTGTTTTTAATGCCTTTGCAGGTACTATCTTCATTGATTCTGGTGCATTTGTCTTTTCTTCTTCATTTAATAAGAATGGTCTTATAACTGCGTGTGGACAAACATATGCACATTGGTTACATTGAATACATTTATCTTGTTGCCATTCTGGAACATTAATTGCGATACCTCTCTTTTCATAAGCAGCAGTACCTGGTATAAATGTACCATCTTCCATTCCTTCAAATGCTGATACAGGAAGATCAAATCCCTTTTGAGCATTGATAGGTTCAACTATATTCTTAATAAATGCTGGGATATTTTCCTTGTCTTCTTTTACTTCATCCTTAGCATCTTTCCAATCAGCTGGAACTTCTATTTTAACTATAGATTCAACACCTTTATCTATAGCAGCAAAGTTCATGTTAACAACTTTTTCACCTTTTTTGCCATATGATGATACAACAGCATCTTTTAAGTACTTAACAGCATCTTCAACTGGTATAATGTTAGCAATCTTAAAGAATGCAGCTTGCATTATCATATTGATTCTTCCGCCAAGTCCAATTTCTTGTGCTATCTTAACAGCATTTAATGTATAGAATTCAATATTATTTTCTGCAATATATCTCTTCATAGAAGCTGGTAATTTTTCATTAACCTCTTCTGGAGTCCAGATTGTATTTAATAAGAACTTACCATTATTCTTTAATCCTTCTAATACATCATATTTATATACATATGCTTGGTTATGACATGCAATGAAATCAGCCTTATCAACTAAATATGGTGACTTAATTGGTTTCTTACCAAATCTTAAGTGTGATACAGTTATACCACCAGATTTCTTTGAGTCATATGCAAAATATCCTTGAGCATACATATCTGTGTGGTCTCCAATGATTTTAATAGCACTCTTGTTAGCACCAACAGTACCATCTGATCCTAGTCCCCAGAACTTACATGCCTTTGTTCCTTCTGTAGATGCATCTATATCTTCAAGTTTTTCTAATGAAGTATTAGTTACATCATCAACTATAGAAATTGTAAATCCATCTTTTGGAGTTTCCTTTGAAAGGTTAGCAAATACTGATCCTATATCTGATGGGTTTGGATCCTTAGAACCTAATCCATATCTTCCTCCAACTATAACTGGAGCATTTTCTTTTCCATAGAATGCACTCTTCACATCTAGGTATAATGGTTCTCCTATTGAACCTGGTTCTTTTGTTCTATCTAAAACAGCTATAGATTTTACTGTAGCTGGTATAACCTTTAATAATCTTTCAGCAGAGAATGGTCTAAATAATCTTACTTTAACTAAACCAACTTTTTCTCCTCTTCCATTTAAGTAATCAACAGTTTCTTCGATAACATCGATTGATGATCCCATAGAAACTATTATTCTATCAGCATCTGGTGCTCCATAGTAGTCGAAACAGTGATATTCTCTTCCTGTTAACTTAGTTATTTCAGCCATGTAGCTTTCTACTACTTCTGGAATATCTTCATAGAATCTATTTACAGATTCTCTTGTTTGGAAGTAAATGTCAGGATTTTGAGCTGTACCTCTAGTCACTGGGTTATTAGGGTTTAATGCTCTTCTTCTAAATCCTTCTAAAGCATCGTAGTCAACTAAGTGAGCTAATTCATCATATTCTAAAACTTCTATCTTTTGAATTTCATGTGATGTTCTAAATCCATCAAAGAAATTCATAAAAGGAATTCTAGTTTTTATTGAAGTTAAGTGTGCTACAGGAGCTAAATCCATAACTTCTTGTACTGATCCTTCTGCAAGCATTGCAAAACCTGTTTGTCTTGCAGCCATAACGTCTTGGTGATCTCCAAATATACTTAATGAAGATGTTGCTAAAGCTCTTGCTGATACATGGAATACTGTTGGAAGCATTTCACCTGCAATCTTGTACATATTTGGTATCATTAATAATAAACCTTGAGATGCTGTGTATGTTGTAGTTAACGCACCAGCTTGTAAAGATCCATGAACTGCACCAGCTGCACCAGCCTCTGATTGCATTTCCATTACCTTAACAGGTTGACCAAATATGTTCTTTCTTCCTTGTGCTGCCCACTCATCAACGTGTTCAGCCATTGGTGAAGATGGTGTAATTGGGAATATAGCAGCTACTTCTGTAAAAGCATAAGATATATGAGCAGCAGCTGTATTACCATCCATAGTTTTCATTTTTCTCATTATGTTTGACCTCTCTTCCTTATATATAAATATAATAATACTTAAATACAGATATTAAAAACTGTATTCAAAATTTAAGAATGAATTATTTAGTAATAAATTTTTATATTCTTCAACCGAAGTCTTAAGCACTTAACCCCTATATAAGCACTTCTCAAAAGTCATAATACCCTTAAAGAATTTATTTTGTTAATTCCTCTCCAAGTCTTCGAGCTTCTTCAAGTTCTTCTTCACTTGGCGATTCTTTAACGGCGATGCTCCCTACAACATTAAAGTTGTAATCATTCATTCGTTGAATCCAATCATCCATGAATTTTCCATCATCCCAACCATATGATCCAAATAATACAATCTTTTTTTGATTATTAGGTAGTAATTTGAATTGATTTATGAATGGTTCCATCTCATGTTGTTCGATCCTATTGTTATCCATTGAAGGACTACCAAAAGCAACTGCATCAGCATCTGTCACATCTTCAATTGTAGCATCACAAACATGTTTTATGATTACTTCTGAATTATGTTTTTCAGCACCTTCAGCAATTGAATTTGCAAGGACTTCTACATTCCCTCCATTACTCCAATAGATAATAGAAATTTTCTTCATTAATACATCACCTCATCCTCTGACTTAAAAGTCACTTATTGGATATATATTACCTATTTTTACACTTACTATTTTATTATATAACACTATTTTTTTTTTGCAAGTTTTTGTGTCCCATATTGGCACAATATTGTCCTTTATAACAAATATTTTTCTATTTATTTGTTTTTATGCTACTAATTATAACTTCTATTATTGAATTAACACCATTTCTCATACTACTTTTTTGCATATTACTAATTAAAATATTTTTATTATTTCTAAGCTCTTTAAGTTTAATAATTATTTTTTTATCATTTTCAATCATTTCATCTTCATCTAGTACAATAGAATAGCCTTCTTTTTCAAATGACTTAGAATTTAAAATTTGATCACCTCTACTTATTTTCTTAGATAAAGGTATTAATAGAGTTGGTTTATTCAATGCTAATAATTCAAAAATAACATTTGCCCCTGCCCTAGAAACAACATAATCAGCTGCCTTTAGTAAATGTGGTAATTCATCTTTAACATATTCAAATTGAATATATCCTTTTTTTCCTTGTAAATTTTTATCTAAATTATTTTTTCCACATATATGAATTATATTATAAATATTCAATAACTCTTCTAAGTTATTTCTAATAGCTTCATTTATACTTTTTGCACCTAAGCTCCCACCGATTACAAGTAAAATTTCTTTATTTTCTTTAAAATCACATATTTTTCTTCCTTGCTCTTTACTTCCCTTTAATATTTCTTCTCTAATAGGAGTTCCAGTTAATACTCCCTTGTTATCTTTTATATAATTTAAGCTTTCTTTAAAAGTAACACAGAGCTTATTACAAAATGGAGCTGATAATTTATTGGCAAGACCAGGAGTTAAATCTGATTCGTGAGAAACTACTGGTATCTTTTTCATAGATGCTGCAATAACTACTGGTACTGCAACAAATCCACCTTTAGAAAAGATTACATCTGGCTTTTCTTTTTTTAATATTTTTTTAGCTTCTAATATGCCTTTCATAACTTTAAAAGGATCAGAAAAATTCTTAAAATCAAAATATCTTCTTAACTTTCCAGATGATATTTCGTAATAAGGTATATTTGCATCTCCTATAATTTCTTTTTCTATACCATCTTTACTACCTATATATTTTATTTCAAAACCTTTTTTCTTTAACTCTGGGACTAAAGCTAAATTTGGAGTAACATGCCCTGCTGTTCCCCCTCCAGTCATTATTATTTTATATTTACTCATAGAAACACTCCTTTAAAAATATAGATACTATTTCAATATATCATATAATCATTTTTTATTTATTGTTATCTTTAAATTTTAATAAAAATTACTAATATTATCTCATTGCCACTATTATGTCCAATTTCCTTTACTTACATATAATATTTATTTTAAATTTACACAAGCTATAATTACAAAGATGAAAAGGAGGTGTAAATACTATGGCAAATAAGTTAGTACCAGAAGCTAAAAATGGATTAGCTAAATTCAAAAATGAAGTAGCTAATGAAATGGGAGTTCCTTTTAGTGACTATAATGGCGACCTTTCTTCAAAACAATGCGGAAGCGTTGGTGGAGAAATGGTTAAAAGAATGGTTGAACAATATGAAAATACTATAAAATAGTCTTTAATTGTAGACCATTAAATTTATAAATAGAGTTGCCTTAAAGTTTATAATTTTAAGACAACTCTATTCTTTATACTTTAAAATTTATAAACTATTTTTTATTTAATCCTAATATTTTTAATATTTAGTTGAATATTTCTACTTCCATTAAACTCATTTATATTCGGATAATAAATTACATCAGCTTTTAAATTTAAATAGCTAGTATTGCATGCTTCAACAAATTTTTCATTCCCATATTTACTTATTAAATCCTCTTTAAAGCTTTCAAATTTATCAAAACTTATTCCATCTATATATATATACTTTCCATTTAGTTCAAACCTAAATCTAAGCTTTAAAAAGTTTTTTTCTTTTCCTAATAGCCACATTCTTTCCATAAATAAGTCCTTAACTGCAAATAATGGACTTGGATTCCCTTTTCCATATGGTCTTAATGCTTCAATTGTATTAATTAATTCTTCATTTAAATAATTTAAACTTAATGGTAAATCTATTTTTACAATTGGAACTAAATCTTCATCGGTTAATATACAATTTTCATTTAACTTTCTTCTTAGCTCTTTAATATTCTCTTCTTTTATTGATAAGCCCGCAGCCATAGGATGACCACCAAATTTTTCTATCAAATTCGAACACTTGCTAAGCTCTTGAGTTATATTATATCCCTCTATTGATCTTGCTGATCCCTTTGGCATTTCTTTACCCTTAGTTAAAACTATACAGGGCATATTATACTTTTCCTTAACTCTCCCTGCTACTATTCCCGCAATACTTTCATGAACATTCTCATCATATACTACTATGACTTTATCAGATTTATTTTTTTCTGCTTCTATCCTATTAATTATTCTTTCAGTACTTTCTTTTGTTAAGTCTTGTCTTACTGTATTTAACTCACTTAACTGATTTGCTAAAACTTTAGCTCTTTCTCTATCCTTTGTTATTAATAATTCTACAGACAAATCTGCTGTTTCTAGCCTTCCAGTTGCATTAATGCATGGTCCAATAACAAAGCCTAAATGATACTCTTCTATCTTTTTATCATTTAATAATGTAGCCTTCTTTAACTCTTGAATGCCATAGTTTTCACTTTTATTTAATAGTTCTAAGCCTTTTTTTACTATAATTCTATTCTCATCAACTAAGTCAACTACATCACATACTGTGGCAATTGCCGCAAATTGAAATAAATCTAAAAATTCCTCATTTTTTATATTAAACTCATTAAATAAACATTTAGAAAATTTTAATGCTATTCCTGCTCCACATAACATTTTAAAAGGATAATTACAGTCCTTTTGCTTAGGATTTATTACTGCATCAGCCTTAGGTGCTTGTTCTTTTAAAATACCATCTTCATTTTCTCTAAGTGGAATATCGTGGTGATCAGTAATTACAACTTCCATACCAAGACTTTTCGCAAGTTCTACTTGTTCAAAAGCAGAGATGCCATTATCACAAGTTAATACAACTTCATAGCCTTCTTCACTTAATTTTTTTATTCTTCCACTATGCATTCCATAGCCTTCTTCTTCTCTATTAGGTATATAGTAACCATAATTAGCACCAACAGCTTTTAGAGCTTTATATAGAATAGTTGTGCTGTTTACTCCATATAGCGATAGGTAAGTATTTGATGCTATCTCCAACTTTTCCCCCGCTTCACACCGTGCATGCGAATTTTTCCGCACACGGCGTTCCATCAAGATTGTTTAGAATATTTATTTAGAAAATATAGCTTTCCCAAGTGATTTCAGTGTTTTCACACTGTTTTCTTAGTTTATTAACTTTTTCTTTCATCTTTTTATCAAGATGAAGATTTGTTAAAAGTTCAAGAATTGTTTGGTTTTCTTTTGCATGTATCAATTTATGAACTTGTTCAGTTATTAGTGTTAGATTTTTATATTCATCAGTACCGCCCATTGAGAGTGGTAACTTATGATGACAATGCATATTCTCTATTGTTAGTTCTTCACCAGTTACTGAACATTTTCCTTTTTGCCCTACATAAAGAGAGATTCTATTATCGTTATATTCAATACTTCTATCCATTACTGGGTAATTCAGCATATACTGAATCATACTTGTATCTATTGATAGCTTTTTATGAATTAACTCTCTTCCTTCTGGAGTGTACTTGTTCACCTTCTTCCGTTTATACATAGGATTTTTGTGCTTACAGTATCCTATTGGTACTAAAGCCATTCCATTTATAAACCTAAGTTGAGAACTTGTTCCATACTCTTGTTTAATGTAGGCTGATATATGCTGACCTGTTTTCTTGATTCTTCTTTCTAATTTGCGGGATTTACATTTATGCTGGATTTCATATGCAATCTTTCCTAAGTCTTCAGTTATCATTGTTGCCATGCTAAAATATTGGTGAATTCCAATAACTTTCGCATTATATGCATTAATTGCTCTTCCTGTATTAGCAGAGCCTTCTGTGTGTTTTATCACATCAAGTGCTTCTTTAAGGTCTTTTCTAGTTCTATCATAGGCTTTATCGCACATATGCGAGATAACTGCCCACTTATTACCTTTTTGGTATAACTTAAACTTTATACCTAAAAACTCAGAGTATTCTTTTCTTAAATTGGTGATTTTTGATTTTTCTTCGCTAATTTCTAAATTAAGTCGTTTGTTTAGAAAATCTTTCACGCCATAAAATACTCTTTTAGCACTATCGTAATCATCACAGAATATCTTAAAATCATCTGCATATCTTACTATGAAACACTTCTTAAGATTACTCTTTTCCAATTTTCTGTATTTTACTGCTCTATTGGTTCCCTTCCCGTCTGGTCTTTCTTTTTCCACAAAATCATGTGCTGGGAACAGTTCCCATTGATTTGCTACCCACCAATCTAGCTCATTAAGAACTATATTGGATAGAAGTGGTGATAAAATACCTCCTTGCGGAGTTCCTTTATCATTTCCTTCGACGGTTCCATTTGGCATTTGAACTTCTGCTTTAAGCATTTTTGAGATAATTGATAATACTCTTTTATCCCTAATTCCCATGGTCCACATTTGCTTTAAAAGTTTTCCATGGTCTACATTGTCAAAGAATCCTTTAATGTCTATATCCACTACATAATGTAGTTTATACATTTGCATCATTTTATAACATTGAGCCATTGCATTTTCTACTGACCTGTTAGGTCTGAAACCATTACTTCTTTCAAAGAATTTAGCTTCGCAGATTGGCTCTAGCACTTGCAGAAAACATTGTTGAACTATTCTGTCCCAGATAGTTGGAATACCAAGTGGTCTTGTTTTACCATTTGCTTTTGGAATCTCAACTCTTTTAACTCGCTTTGGATTATAATTTCGAAGCTTGTTTTGAACAATTTTTACAAATTGTTCTTCGTCAATTTTGTTAATATCCTTTATGGTTAAACCGTCCACCCCTGGAGTTTTTCCACCATCATTTTTTCTCATATTTCTATAAGCAAGTTTAATATTATCTTCGGATTCAATGATTTTCATCAATGCATAAAACTTTTGGTTATTGATGCTATCTGCATAAAGTTTGTCAAACACCTCAACCATATCGTAGTATTCCGCATTTCGAATTTTTCCTACTTTTAAACTTTTCTTGGTGATAGTCATCACTCCCGTATATTTATTCTTGGGAATGATTCTATTATTCTCATTAGAACCTATTACTTTAGCTATATTACTTGTTAAATTTCTAAAATCTTGACTAATGCCCATCCCTCCACAGTTTATTATCACTGTTTCTTAGGTACTATGGCATCACTTTCATTTGATTAAACAGATTTAATAAAGACATTTGTCTTATTTATATTCTGACCGCTTCACAGACTAGCTATAATCTCCACGTATCAAACTTCCCACGTTCCGTTCTGATTATCCACTCTATATATCTTTAGGTGCTCTCTATGGTCCTGAACACTGGACGGTGCCTGTAACACCGTAAGGTATTTCATAACTGCCGATTTTTACTTTACCTCATGTTCACTCCTTTTGGAGTCCCTTATGTTTCCATAAGGTCTACGTCTAGTCCCGTACATTCGAGAGTTCGTCAGTAGGTAGTCAGCCTTCATTCTCACCATGGATATTTTATAGGACATCCGACATATCGTTAACCTTATTTTGTACTAATATCTTTCTTACAGGTGGGCTCTAGCCTCTTTTGTACCAATAATACTTAATATATTCCTTAACTTAGGTTAACTTCTGCCGACTTCACCGAGCTTCTTACAAATATTATTTAGCTTTATATTTGCAAGTCGGAGTATTAATGAGAGTGTTTCAAGTCGTTACTCTATCATTCCACTCTTCATCAGAACAGTTCTCCTAAACAAGAACATTTACGTTCTATATTTAGTGCCTAACCTTTTTAGTTAGAAACGTGTCGCACCACAATCATAATCTCCATATATAATTATTTTTTTATTCTTTAAAATTGCTTCTTTTACAATAGATACTCCTTTTTTCATATCTTTCATAAGATATCCATCATAAAGATCCTCTACAGTTCCTTTTAAAAATCTTTTTGCTAAATCTATGTCATCTATCCCCCTATTAGCTAATAATCTTAAAACTAATGGGTTTGCATCTAAAAATTCAGAGAGCTTTAAAAAGCTCTCCTTTTTATTTACTAATATCCAATTTTCTTTCATACTTCACCTATTATTTAAATAACATTGCTTTCTTAATTTTTTCAGCTTTTTCTTCTGAAATTTTAGAAAGTATTTCAAATGCAAAAGGTATTGCAGCAGCTGGGCCTCTTCCTGTAATTATATTTCCATCTACAACCACCATATCATTTTTATAGTTACAGTTACCTAATTCTTCTTCAAATCCAGGATAGCAAGTTACATTTTTACCTTCTGTTATACCTGCTTTTCCTAAAACAATCGGTCCTGCACAAATAGCACAAACCCATTTATTTTTTTCATTAAACTTCTTAACCAGTTCAATTACCCTTTCATCATCTCTTAAATTAATAGAGCCTGGCATTCCTCCTGGTAAAACTAAAAAGTCATAAGAATTAATTTCTTCATCCATAATACTTTTATCTGCTTTAAGCTTGATATTATGAGATGTAGTAACTTCATTTCCTTCTAAGGAAAAAGTATTACATTCCACTTCTCCTCTTCTTAAAATATCAACTACAGTTAAAGCTTCTAAAGTTTCAAAACCATTTGCTAATAATACAGCAACTTTCATTTAAATTACCTCCCAAAAAATTTTTAAACTATATCTTTAATTTCATCATCTAAAACTATTGTCATTATACTGCTACCCTTACCTGCTCTATTTTGAAGTTTAATTTCATCTACAGAAATTTCTTTTTTATCTTTATTCTTACTAATTAAAATTATTGTATCGTTAGATGTAATTGCTAATTCAGGTATAGAATTATCATTAGTATTTCCAATTAACCTTCCATAAATAACTTCATCACCTTCTTTTAAACTAATACCAGTAACACCTGAGGCAATTTTCCCCATTGGATTTATATTATTTGATAAAAATTTAATTCCCATTCCTTTTTTAGTTATTATTATCATCTCAACATCATTTTCATTATATTTTTCTATAGAAATTAATTCATCATTATCATATTTAAACTTATAAGAAGGTTGTAATAAATAATTTCCTTCAAATTCTTTTAGAGCAGTCTTTTTTACCATACCCCTCTTAGTAAAGAAATATATATATTCATTTTCATTATAAGAATTAATTGACATTAATTTTATAACCTTTTCGCCTTTTTCTAAATTATCAATTATCGTATTTAAAGGAATTTCTCCCTTCTCTACTCCTGATAACATAAATGCTGGAACTTTAAATACCTTAGCCATATTAGTGAATAATAATATATCACTTAAAGAATTAGTATTCACCTTTAAATCATCATTTTTCTTAATTGTATTAAAGGCTTTAATATTATTTTTTGAAGTTATACCAATATTGAAATCTAAAAACTCTATTTTTTCTATATAATCTACCTTTATAATTTTATCCTTTGAAGATAAATTAAACATAGGTGTTGGTAATATATTTCTTGGAGAATCTTCTATTTTAGGAATTTCAAGATTAAAGCTTAATCCTTCTTTAGTTTCAAATTGTATAAATTCTTTTCTTTCCTCTTCACCTAATATAGTCACATTTATAACTTCTTCAGCATCTTTTAATTTTAGAGCTTGAAGTTTTGAATAATTAGTTTGGAATTTATCTAAGGAACTTTTCTTGATTCCACCCTTGGATGTTATAAATTGAATATACTTATTAGGCATAAAGCTAGCTATTGATGTTGCATAAATTATGTTTTCTTCCTCTAAATTAAGTGATTTTATAGTACTATCTATTTTTTCACCCTTATCTTTCCACTTAGCTTCTGTAATATTTATCCCCTTCGTTTGATACATATTCCCCCTATTAGTAAATAGTACTACATTTTCAGTAGTATTTGAATTAAATAAGAATTTTAATTCATCACCTTCTCTATAATCTATATCTTCAGGATTAGCATTTAATCTATTATATGTCTTTAATGGAACTCTCTTAATAAAGCCATCTTTTGATAAAGTAATCATTACATCTTCTACAACTATAAGTTCTTCAACATCTATCTTAGCTTCACTATCATCTCTTATTATTTCTGTTTTTCTTTTAGAGCCATACTTTTCTGACACTTCATTTAATTCATTTTTAACTACCTTTAATAGTTCCTTTTCTTCAGATAGAATCTTCTTAAGCCTTTTAATTGTTTTTTCAAGTTCAGCATATTCCTTTTGGAATACCTTTATTTCAAGTCCTGTTAATCTATATAACATTAATTCTAATATTGCTTCTGCTTGTAATTCTGTGAATCCATAATTATTTATAAGATTAATTCCTGCATCTTTTTTAGATTTTGATTCCCTTATAGTTTTAATGATTTCATCTAATATATCTATAGCTTTAATAAATCCTTCAACTATATGGAATCTTTTTTCTGCAATTTCTAATTCTCTTTTAGTTCTTCTTGTAACTATTTCTTTTTGATGATTAACATAATGCATTATTATAGTTTTAAGTCCCATAGTTTGAGGCTTACCATCAGCTAATGCAACCATATTAAAACTTAAGTTACATTGAAGATCAGTTCTTTTGAATAAATATTTTAATACTTTATCAGCAACTTCTTCATCTGCAGCTTTTCTTAATTCTATAACAGATCTTATACCACTTCTGTCAGATTCATCTCTTATATCTACTATTGATTCTAAAGCTTTAGAATGCTTTTTATCTCCTGTCATTTCTGATATAGTTTGTAAAAGTCTTGCCTTGTTTCTTCTAAAAGGGAATTCTGTAATAACTATGCCAAATCTTCCATTATCAAGTTTTTCAATAGAAGTCTTAGCTCTTAATGTTACTTTACCTTCACCAGTTTCATAAGCTGATAAAAGTGATTTTTCTCCTATAAGTATTCCACCTGTTGGTAAATCAGGCCCCTTTACATAGTTCATTAATTCTTTAGTAGTTATTTCATTATTGTCTATATATGCTAAAACACCTTCAATAACTTCTTTTAAATTATGTGGTGGTATATTGGTTGCAAGACCTACAGCTATTCCAAAAGTTCCATTTACTAATAGATTAGGATATCTACTTGGTAATACCTTCGGCTCTAATTCGCTATCTGAATAGTTTGGTACCATATCTACAGTATCTTTATCTATATCTCTTAACATTTCCATAGCAATAGGAGCTAATCTTGCTTCTGTATATCTCATAGCCGCTGCACCATCACCATCCATTGATCCCCAGTTACCATGTCCATCTATTAAAATTTCTTTTGTAGAAAAGTTTTGTGCCATAATAACCATTGCATCGTAAACGGAAGTGTCACCATGTGGATGATACTTACCTAATATATCTCCAACTATTCTTGCAGATTTATAATAAGGTTTGTCTGGAAAAGCTTTTAATTGATAAGCTCCATATAATATCCTTCTGTGAACTGGTTTAAGTCCATCTCTAACATCAGGTAAAGCTCTATCCTTTGCAACTTCAATAGCGTAAGGTAAAAAGTTATCAGGCATAGCTTCTTCTAAAAGAATAGGAATAATATTATTATCCCTTGGAATTTCATTAACTTTCTTCGCCATATTAATTCTCCATTCTATTACTAAAATTCTCCATACTTATAAATATAAGCTTTTCTAGGTTCAACTATATCACCCATCAATAATGAAACCATCTTTTCTGCTTTTGCTGCATCTTCTATAGTAACTTGAAGAAGGGTTCTAGTTTCTGGATTTAATGTAGTTTCCCATAATTGATCAGGATTCATTTCACCAAGTCCTTTATATCTTTGTATTAGGGCACCTTTACCTATTTCCTTTTTAACACTTTCAAGTTCTTCATCGCTATATGCATACTTATGAACTTCTTTACCTTTAACTGTTTTATATACCTTATATAATGGCGGTTGGGCTAAATAAAGATGTCCATTAGCAATTAGTGGTCTCATATATCTATAAACATAAGTCATCCATAAAGTTCTTATATGATATCCATCAACATCAGCATCACTCATTATTATAATCTTATCATATTTTAAATCTTCTTCTTTATAATTATCTAGAGTACCTGTACCTAAAGCAGTATTAAATATTTTTAATTCTTCAGAAGCTAATACATTTTCAAGCTTTTGCTTTTCTGTATTCATTATCTTACCCTTTGATGGCATAATAGTTTGGAATCTCCTATCTCTGGCTTGTTTTGCAGAGCCACCAGCTGAATCTCCCTCAACTACTATAAATTCATTAACTTTGTTATCCTTTAATGTACAAACCGCAACTTTCCCCGCAAGAGGTGCTGCTCCTTTTCCTATTTTTTTCTTTTCTGCTTCATTGATTTTCTTAATTTTTTCTCTTCTTTGTGCAGCTTGTAGAGCATTATTTATTATCATACTAGCTACTTCTTTATTATCTTCTATCCATTCACTAAACTTAATATAAGTTAATTCATTCATCATTGTATATGCTTCAGCAGAACCAAGTTTAGTTTTTGTTTGCCCTTCAAAGATAGGATTAGTGATTTTTATTCTTACTATAGCAGTCATACCTTCTCTTAAATCATCGCCTTCAAATTCCTTATCCTTTTCCTTTAAAAGTCCAAGCTTTTTAGCACCTTCTTTAAAGGCTCTTGTCATCCCAGTCTTAAAACCTGTTTCGTGAGTTCCAGCTTCAGTTGTAGGTATATTATTTACATAACTTGCTATGTTTTCAGTTGTGGAATCTGTAAATTGAATACATACTTCTCCAAACATTTGAATATTATTTACTGTTTTTTCGCCTTCAAAATAAATAGGTGTTTGATGAAGGGCAGTTTTACTTTCATTTAAGTATTCTATAAAATCTAAAAGTCCTCTTTCAGAATAATATTCTTTTCTAAACTCTTCATCTTTTCTTAAATCTATTAATTCTAAATGAATTCCTTTATTTTGAAAGGCTAACTCTTGTAGTCTTTCATCAATCATATCAACCTTAAAATCAATAGTTGAAAAAACCTCTTTATCTGGCATAAAAGTTACCTTTGTACCAGTTTCTTTACTTTTTCCTATTATATCCAGTTTAGTAACTGGAGTACCAGGCATTATCTTCTTTAGTTCCTTATCATAAGCATATTCAAACCTTTGCTTATATACATTTCCATTTTGATATACTTCTACTTCAAGCCAAGAAGATAAAGCATTAACTACTGCAGCTCCTACTCCATGTAATCCACCAGAAGTTTTATAATTTTTATTATTGAACTTTCCCCCAGTATGAAGTTCAGTAAATACCATTTCTACTCCTGATTTCTTTTTTGTTGGATGAATTCCTGTTGGAATTCCTCTTCCATTATCTCTTATTGTTATACTTTTATCTTTATTTATTATAATAGTGGCCTTGTTACCATAGCCATTAGAAATTTCATCTATAGAGTTGTCTAAAATCTCCCATATACAATGATGTAAACCCTTTGTTCCTGTTGAACCAATATACATCCCCGGTCTTACTCTAACTGGTTCTAATTTTTCTAAGGAAGTTAAATCTGTAACATCATATCCCTTAACTAAATCTGTACTCATACAAACCTCCAAAATAATTTTTCATATATATAATATTCTTTTCCATTAGTTTAACCATACATGTTTTTTATAATCTTTTTAATTCTATCATAATTAAACCACAAATAAAAATATAAATCTTTCTCCTTCAAAAGTCAAACTAATGTTCGATACCATTACAAATGTACCTACAAAATACCATATAATAAAAGGCATAGCTCCTGCTATGCCTCTTAAAATTAAACATCACATATTTCAATGTTTCTTACGTGTTTAGTTGGATTCCATTCTTTATTATTCTTTCTAAGCATTCCTCCTATAGTTATAGGTATCCAAGTCAATGTATATACCCCATATAGTAAAAATCTAAAAAACATTATTAATTTCTTTTTACCTAAGAACAATGCTGTTGCTAATAAAAATACTACGTTAAATACTAAATCTATAAATAATACTTGAATATAATTATCTACTTGTGTTGCAAATATAGGTAACACAAAAATATTTGATGTATAGAATACTAACATCCAGAATAGTCCAGCTGATATCTTTTTATCTAACTTCATCATTAATGGTGTAATTATAAATTGCATAACACCTATTAATTTAAATGTAAAATCTCCAGTTAAATAACTTATTATAAATATATGACTAGGAACGATACTTTGAATAAAACTTAAAATAGTTGAAACACCAATCATTAAAGTAAAGAAAGGTTGTATTACGTATAAAGCACAGTCTAAAACAAACCATTTTCTTTCCTTAATACCTTTTTTAAGTAATTTAAAGAAATATCTTGATGCAACATCTGTAAATCCTTGCATCCATCTTCTTCTTTGTACCCAAGATTGCTTTAAGGTTAATGGTTTTTCATCATAAATAATTGCATCATGGGCCCAACCAACTTTCTCATCATTTAATATTAACTTACAACTAAATTCTAAGTCTTCAGTTAAACAAGTTGCTCCCCAACCAAATTTTTTTAATATATCCACATCTATTGCAAATCCTGTTCCACCTATTTGATTAGATAGTCCAACATTTGATCTAGCTAACTGATACATTCTATTTTGAGTCCAAAAAGCTATAGAATAAGAAGATGCTATCCATGAATCATTAGGATTCTTGCTATCTATGTATCCTTGTACAACTTTATACCCTTCTAGCATTTTTGAATTTATTTCTTTACACCAATTCTTTGAAACTAAATTATCTGCATCAAAAATTGCTACTGCATCATATTTTTTCTGCATTTTAAATATTTTATCAAACATCCATTCTAAAGCATATCCCTTACCTTTTTGTTCTTTATTAAATCTTTCGTAAACATATACTCCATACTTTCTTGCTATTTTTGCAGTATTGTCAGTACAATTGTCTGCTATAACAAAAATATCAAAAAGTTCTCTAGGGTAATTTTGATTAAGCATACTTTCAATTAATTTACCAATAACTACTTCTTCATTATGTGCTGCAACTATCATTGCAAATTTCTTTGTTGGTGTATAATTTTTATTTTCACTTTTTCTTTTAAATCCAAAGAAAGCTAATATAAAATAATACATCATTAATGCAAATACAACTAATTGAAATATAGCCGTTGTAGCATAAATAACTTTGTCTCCCATTTAATTCACTCCTTTAAATAAAGGGTATTCTTTAAAATACTACATATAATCTCCCTCTAACATCAAATTAAATATTATTCTAATAACAATAAAAAATCAAGTATTCAAATCTTAATTTTTAATTAATATTATCTGTACTATTTCTACACTTATTATTTTCCTACATAAATGCAGATATTATAACTTAATCTTAAATTAATTTAAAAAAATAAAAAAAAATTAAGAAGTTCTTAATATTAAAATTAATATAAAGAACTTCTTATTATAAACTCAAAATAGGGGTTGCTATTTTTGAGATTTAAACTGTTATACTATTCCTTGAGCCATCATAGCCTCTGCAACTTTTAAAAATCCTGAAATATTAGCTCCCATTAATATATTTCCTGGTTCACCATATTCTTCAGCAGATTTTTTTGAATTTCTATATATATTGATCATAATATTCTTAAGCTTTGCATCAACTTCTTCAAATGTCCATGATAATCTCATACTATTTTGTGACATTTCTAGAGCTGAACAAGCCACTCCTCCTGCATTAGCTGCTTTAGCTGGTCCAAACATTACTCCTGCCTTTTGGAATTCTTCTATAGCATCTAAGTTAGTAGGCATATTAGCACCTTCTGAAACTACTTGTACTCCATTTTTTATTAAATTTCTAGCAGCTTCTATATCTATTTCTCCTTGTGTTGCACAAGGAAGTGCTATATCACACTTTTCTTTCCAAATATTTCTAAATCCTTCTACATATTTAGCAGTAGGAACCTTATCTAAATATTCTTTAATTCTTCCTCTTCTTACTTCTTTGATTTCCTTAACTATGTCTAAATTAATTCCATTTTCGTCATATATATATCCATTGGAATCACTTAAAGCAACTACCTTTGCACCTAATTCTTGAGCTTTTTTACATGCATAGATTGCAACATTACCTGATCCAGAAATAACTACTTTTTTATCTTTAAAACTTGAATTATTGTCATTTAACATTTCTTCAGTAAGGTATACTAAACCATATCCAGTAGCTTCTGTTCTTGTTAAGCTTCCACCATAAGTTAATCCCTTACCAGTTAAAACACCTTGATCGTTGGCATTTCTTATTTTTTTATAATATCCATACATATAACCTATTTCTCTTCCACCAACACCAATATCTCCTGCTGGAACATCAGTATCTAATCCTATGTGTTTACATAATTCAGCCATAAAGCTTTGACAAAATCTCATTACTTCTCTATCTGACTTTCCCTTTGGATCAAAATCAGATCCACCTTTACCGCCACCAATAGGTAGTCCAGTTAATGAATTTTTAAAAATCTGCTCAAAGCCTAAAAACTTTATTATGCTTTGATTTACTGAAGGATGAAATCTTAATCCTCCTTTATATGGTCCTATTGCACTATTAAATTGTACTCTAAAACCTCTATTAACTTGTACTTTTCCTGAATCATCTACCCATGGAACCCTAAAAAATATTTGTCTTTCTGGTTCCACTATTCTTTCTAATATTCCCTCTTCTATGTATTCAGGATGTTTATCGAATACTGGTATAAGGGAATATAGTACCTCTTTAACTGCATTTAAGAATTCAACTTCGCCACCGTTTCTTTTTTCTACTTCATAAATTACCTTGTTAACATACTCTTTTCCTGACACTATTTCCACCTCTTTTTTCATAATATATATATAATACAATAAGATAGAATTTTTTGCTATATTTTTTTAAAATATTCAGAAATTTTATTAATTTAGTAAAATATTATGCTATTTTATATACTTTTCTAAATATTCAACAATAATATTTTTTTAAAAAAGGTAGAAATCTATAACTTCTACCTTTTAATAAATTTAATATTTATTTTCTTCAATTTCACTAATAATTCTATTAATTATCTTTATATTATTAGTCTTACTATTAATATAAATTGGAATAGCAGTTATTAACCCAACAACCGTTCCACATATTATATCCCACATAGTATCATTTAAACTATTATTTTGCGCTGTTAGTCCAAATAAAGAATCTGTTGTGAACTCCCAAATTTCCCATACTCCAGCTGCTGCTGTTGCAAAAAGAATCACAAAGATTGCAGAAGTTAAAGGATTCATTTCTTTCCTTGATATATCATTAGTTAAATATATAAACAATATATAACCTATAATAGCTATTATTGCACCTGATAAAAGATGTAAAAATTTATCATAGTTAGTAATTGAATAAAAGTTCCATACACTAGCTAAGTACATTGATAGAAAAACAAAAGTCATATTTATGTAATAAATAATTCTTGCACCCTTAAGAAAACCTTTTATAAACAATAAATAAACTAATATTATAGTTACAAAAGTTAGACCTATTCTAAATAATTTTTCTCCGTCTCTAGCAAAATAATCATAAATTCCAGTTATAATTAGTATTACTGTAAATATTTCCGCAACTATTAATTCTCTATTACTACGTTTTTCTTTCAAAATAATCACTCCTATAATATAAAAATATTATTACTATATTATATTATAACCTAAATTCAATATATTCTTTTTTTACTTCTTTATTGTTAACTTAATATTAACTAATTAAAGACTTTTTATTAAACAAAATAAAAGATATTAAAGCACCTATAAATAGTCCTCCCAGATGAGCAAAATTATCTATATTAGGTATTGTTATTCCTATTATCACATTTAGCCCTATTGTTTCTAAGATATTCTTTACATATCCTTTACCTATATTTTTTCTTTCTTTAATTCCAAATACAAGCATTGCACCTAAAAGCCCAAAAATAGCACCAGAAGCACCAACAGATATACTATTAGGTTTGAATAAATAGCTAAAAACATTTCCTCCTAAAGCTGATATGAAATATATTATCAAAAACTTTTTACCACCATATACAGCTTCAACTTGTCTCCCAATAATATTAAGTGCACTCATATTAAAAAATATATGAAGAATTCCTCCATGTAAAAAAGCAGCAGTAATTAGCCTATAATACTGACCATGATCAATAAAAACATTAATCTTAGCTCCCATATCTGCTAAAGTATAAATATCTATGTCTATAAAATTTCTAGACTTAATTATTTCAATTAAAAAAATAACTAAATTTATTAAAATAATACTATAAGTAAATTTATATTCTTTTATTCCTTTAGCTTTATTAGTATCAGCCTTTACAATATAATCTATTACTGGAATAAAGGCTTTTGAACCTTCACTACAATAAATAACTTTTTTTTCTTTTAAAGATAAAACTAGTTTGTTGTAATAACCTTCCACATAATTTATATAATCTCCTGAAGCTAAAACTATTATATTAATTATAAATGGTTTATTTAATATACCTTCTAAATACTCTTTAGCCTCATTATATACTATATTTTCTTCAGAATCCTTAGCAATTACAACAGCAACATAAGCTTTATCAATATCTAATAATGCTAGCCATTTTTCTTTATTATTATAATTACTATAATAATCCTTCATAAAAAATTTCATTTCTTTAGTTAAAATATTAAAAAATACCTTCTCAAACTTCTCCAAGTAGCATCCCCCTCCTTAAAATATTAAGGTGCTTTAACACAATGTAAAATGAATAATGTAAAATTAAAGAAGAAACTCCTTCAGGAGTTTCTAAAGTAAATTTATATAATTAATTTATTTCTTTGTCTAGCATATCTAGTAATTCATTAAATCTTTCTATAGTTGCTTCTAGAGGTTTAGAAGTAGTCATATCAACTCCAGCATTTTTAAGAATTTCTATTGGGTAGTCACTTCCACCACTCTTTAAGAAATTAATATATTTTGGAACCGCCTCTCCCTTTCCTTCTAAAATGGCTTTTGCAAAAGCTGATGCTGCTGCATATCCTGTTGCATATTGATAAACATAAAAATCTGAATAGAAATGTGGTATTCTTGCCCATTCTATATCTATTTCATTATCAACTACCATATCCGGTCCAAAATACTTAACATTTAGATCATGCCAAGCCTTATTATAATCTTCAGCTGTTAAAGGAATTCCCTTTTCTAATGATTCATGAGTGTAAAGTTCAAACTCTGCAAACATTAGCTGTCTAAATACTGTAGTTCTTATTTGCTCTAATTCTTGATTTATTAAATATAGCTTTTTATTCTTGTCTTCTTCTTTATTTATTAAATGATGAATTAATAAAGCTTCATTTGTAGTTGATGCTACTTCTGCACAGAACAATGTATAACCTGCATAAATATATGGTTGTTCTTTTCTTGAATAATAAGAATGTATTGAATGTCCCATCTCATGTGCTAAGGTTGAAACATCATGTAATTCATAATTATAGTTTAAAAGTACATATGGCATAGTTTTATAACCACCCCAAGAATATGCTCCACCTCTTTTACCTTTATTTTGATAAATATCTATCCATCCATTTTGAACTCCTGATTTAAATATGTCTAAATATTCATTTCCTAAAGGCTTTAAACCTTCAACAACCATATCTACCGCTTTATTAAATTCAATATGTTCCTTAGGTATTTCAATTACTGGAACATATAAATCATACATATGCATTTCATCAAGTCCTAATAACTTTTTCTTTAATGATACATATCTATGAAGAGACTTTAAATTTGCATCAATAGTATTAACTGCATTTTTGTATACTTCTAATGGTATATCATTTGGCTTAAGAGAGGCCTCAAGAGCTGAATTATACTTTCTTATTTTTGCAGCAAAATTAAAGTTTTTAATTGAACTGCTTAAGGTTGTTGCAAAAGTATTTTCTAAATTCTTGTATTTGCCAAATAAAGTTTCAAAAGCTTCTTTTCTAACTTTTCTGTCCTTACTCTTTATAAAAGAAGAATAATTTCCTTCAGTAAGTTCAACTTTTTCTCCATCTTCATCTATAATATCACCAAACCTCATATCTGCATTAGTTAACATATTATGAATAGATGAAGGAGCATCTAAGCAATCAGAAACTGAAGCTAAAAGTTCTTCTTCTGACTTACTTAATATATGTGGCTTTTCCTTTAAAATATCTTCAAACATAAATTTGTAAGTTTTAAGTTCTTCATTATTATTTATTATATCTCTTATAAGACTTTCCTCTTGGCTAAGTATTTCTGGAACAAAATAAGCTGTATAAGAAGCATATTCAGCCATATATGCATCAACTTTATTCATCATAGCTTGATATTTAGAGTTTGAAGTATCTTCATCACACTTTAAATGTGCATAAATATATATTGTTTCTGCTTTAATACCTAAATCAACATACTTATCTAAAAATTCTTTTATATTTTCTTTATTATTTAATTTACCTTCAAACTCCTTAAGGGATGGTGCTTCCTCTTTTAATTCCTTAAAAGCATTTTCCCATTCTTCATCACTAGCAAATATTTCCTCTAACTTCCATTTATCTTTTGCCTCTATTTCTTCTCTTTTTTTCAATACCTTTAAATCACTCATAATATATCTGCCTAAATTAGGCTCTCCTTTCTAAATATATTCACTTTCTTTTCCTTCAATATTTTTAAAAGCTTCTTCCATTGAATACTCTATTAAATTTACACAATTATTAATTCTTCCCTTCATAAATTCATAATCATCTACATATTTAAATTTAATTAAAAATGTAGGATTATATTCATCTAATACATCCTCTATATCAAATTCTTCCTTAACAAAGGCTTCATAATTAAATAAATCGTATATAGCTGAGTATTCCCATTCTTCAACATCTTTATTTGTATCAAATAATAAATTCACTTCGCCATTAAGTACAAATAATTTTTTTACAAATAAAGCTCCTTCAGAAACTTGAAAGCTACCTAATTCCTTAGTTATAAATCCTGTATCCTTATCCTTTTCCATTAAAACTAAGCTCGAAAAATCCATTTATTTATCCTCCAAATCTTCACATTTGTATTCTTATATATATATTATATGTTTTATTCATATTATATAGCAATATATGTATTAATTCTATGTGTCAAAATATATTATTTAGTAAATAATACTTAATATATTATTATCATATAAAAAGTATTTATTGCAAATCATTTGCATTATCATATATAATTAGTCTAGAATATTTAGGAGATGATTTAATGATTGATATAAAGAACCTATGTTTTTCATATACAAATAAACCACCATACATACTTAATGATATTAGTTTGAACCTTCCTAAAGGAATTTATTTATCTATAGTAGGTGAAAATGGAAGTTGTAAAACAACATTAATAAAATTAATTTTAGGATTACTAAAGCCTACTTCTGGGAGTATTGAAATTGATTCAAACTCTATAGGTTATGTTCCTCAAAGATTAGACTCATTTAACTCACAATTTCCAATTACAGTTAAAGAAGTTTTATCTTGCCATAAAAAGACATTAAAAAATAATTCAATTGATATAGATTCAATTCTTAAAGATGTCAATATGTTAGATTTTAAAAATAGACTTTTAGGTATGTTATCTGGTGGTCAACAGCAAAGAGTTTTAATTGCTCGTGCTTTAATGGGAAATCCAGATATAATTATATTAGATGAACCTTCAACAGGTGTTGATGAAAATAATCAAAAAGAAATATATAATATTTTAAAAAAATTAAATAAAGAAAATAAAAAAACAATAATATCAATAGAACATAATCTAGATATAGCAATAAACAACTCAACTCATATTCTTAGAATAGAAAATGCTAGTACAAGATTATTTACTGTTAATGAATTTATAGAATATAAAAAAAATAGTTTTAATGATTAATTATTAAGAAAGGTTAGATTATATGCTTCAATTACCATTTATGCAAAATGCTTTTATGGCAGGCTTAATGATATCTATTCTTTGTCCTTTCATAGGACTTTTTTTAGTGCTTAGGCGATATTCCATGATAGGAGATACCCTATCTCACTCTTCATTTGCTGGAGTTGCTATTGGATTAGTTATTGGTATTAATCCTTTAATAACAGCTTTTTTATTTACAACTTTATGCGCAATAATTATAGAATTATTAAGAGAATATTATAAAAAATATGCAGAATTAGTTATGTCTTTGGTATTAACCTTTAGTTTAGGTATAGCTATTGTATTAATTAGTAGTGGAAAGGCTTCTGCTAAAGTTAATTCCTTTTTATTTGGTAGTATTCTAACAGTTTCTTCTCAAGATATAATTTTAATATTAATAGTAGGAGTAATTTGCTTATTCACATTAATATTCTTATATAATAAACTTATATATATCACTTTTGATGAAGAAGGGGCTAAGACTTCTGGAATAAAAGTTAAACTTATTAATTATATTTTTACAATATTAGTTGGTGCAACTATTTCAATGTCCATTAGAGTTATGGGAATCTTAGTAATATCATCTATAATGATAGTTCCTGTTGCTACAGCTATGCAGCTAAAAAAAGGATTCAAAGCTACTTTATTATCTGCTATAGGTTTTGGAATATTTGATATAATGATAGGCCTCGGTTTATCTTATTATATAAATAGTGCACCAGGTGGTACAATAGCTTTAACTTCAGTATTCACGTTAATACTAGTAATAATTCTCGAAAAATTTATTGCCTCAAAATAAAAAATAAATTCCTAAAAAGCAAAAATAAGGTACTGTTTAAAAAGCACCTTATTTTTACTTTTCTTTTTTACAATTTTTACAATCATCGCAGATTCCATTTAGTTCAAGCTTATGCTTTGTTAAACTAAATCCTACTTTTGCTTTAATAGCTTCTTCTATTTCTTCCATTGGACAAGGAATTTCAACACATTTATGACAAACATCACATTGTAAAATATGTTTATGATTTTCCTTTTTTAATACATATATTGCAGGTCCATCTATATTTATTTTCTTTATTACATCTTTTTCTTCTAATATTTCTAAGGTTCTATATATAGTACTTAAATTCAAATTATTATTTTGTTTTTTACATTCAGTATATATACTTTCTGCAGAAAGGCCTTTATCTGAAGTACTAATTATATTTAAAATTGAAATTCTTCCTGCTGTAATTCTAATTCCCTTTTCTTTCAAATAATTTTCCCAGATCATTTTTTTCTCCTAACGCTATAATCTTTATATAATTATATCACTATTATTAAAGTTATTAAACAAAAAAGGAAATAGTTAATTAAAAGAATATCATCTCAATACCAAGACATAATAAAATCAATCCACCTAATATATCTGCATATTTGCATATAAAATCTACTCTTCTAGCATATCTGCATAGAAAAAATCCTGTAGTACATAAAAAAAGTGTAATAAGACCAACCAATATTGAATCAATAAATGTTAAAATGGGATTTACCTCATGAAAAGCTGTAAATCCTACTACCATAGCATCTACACTAACAGACATTCCTAAAATAATATACATAGATTTTTTTATTAGTAATGAATCATCTTTATTACAATTTTTAAATGCTGAAATTATCATTATAAGACCTATGAATAAAATTATAATTCCACCTATTAAGTTAGGTATAGAAACTATATATGTATCAAAGAATCTACCAACTATCCCACCTAAAAATAGAAAAGCAAATTGAAAAAAAGCAAAGGATAATATAAATCTAATTTTATTTTTTTTTACTAAATAAGGATTTATTCCCAGACTAACAGTCAGTCCTAAAGCATCCATAGACATTGCTATACCTATTAATATTACATCTTTTAATTCCATTTTATGATAATACCTCCAAATCTATATTCTATACTAAGTTATAAAGTATAGTATTTATGTATATTTTCTTAACAAGTACTTTTATTACAAGCAAAAATGTTGTATATTATTAAATGGAGTATATTATATTTTAAATAGTATACCTTATTAAGTATTTTTTATGAAGGAGAGTAACTTAATGGCAAATTGTATAATAGCACAATCTGGTGGTCCAACATCCGTAATTAATTCTAGTGTTGTAGGTTTATTACAGGCTAACAAAGATATTAAAGCTTTTAATAAAGTATATGCAGGTTTAAATGGTATAGAAGGAATTTTAAATGAAAACATTATAGACTTATCTTCTTTTTCTGACAGTGAAATTAATACATTTAGATATACCCCTTCCTCTGGCCTTGGTTCTTGTAGATATAAGATGAAAAATATAGAAGAATCCACTGAGGAGTACGATAAAATTTTAGATATACTAAAATCAAAGGACATAAAAGCATTTTTCTATGTTGGTGGAAATGATTCTATGGATACTATTTCGAAATTAGGAAAATATGCTAAACAAATGAATATAGACATTAATTTTATTGGAATTCCTAAAACCATTGATAATGATTTAATGTATACAGATCATACTCCTGGTTTTGGTAGTGCTGCAAAATTCATTGCAACTACAGCTCTTGAAACATATTTAGATTCTTCAGTTTACATAAATAATGGCATATTTATACTTGAAACAATGGGAAGAGATACTGGATGGCTAGCAGCTTCTGCTTGTACTGCTAGAATTAACAATAAACCTATTGCTGACTTTATTTATTTACCTGAAGTTGCTTTTGATATAGACAATTTTCTTTTAGATGTAAGGAAAAAATTTGAAGAAAATAATAAAGTTTTTATTGTAGTTTCTGAAGGACTTAGAAACTCTAATGGAGAATTTATTACAGAAGTTAATAGTCATGCTCATGATAAATTTGGACACGCTCAATTAGGTGGAGTTGGAGCTTATCTTAAAAACTTAATAATAACTTCTGGTATAACTAATAGAGTTAAATCATTAGAACTTGGTGTATTACAAAGATGTGCAATTCATTGTGCTTCAGACATAGATTTAAAAGAAGCCTTCGATGTAGGATATTCAGCATTAAAATTTGCTTTAGAAGGGCATAGTGGATATATGGTTTCTATTAAAAGAGAATCAAGTTCACCATATATTATTTCACACACTTTAATAGAAGCGTCTAAGATAGCTAATAAGGTTAAATATTTTCCTAAGGAACTAATTAATGAAAAAGGAAATCATATTAAAGAAGAAGCTTTAGAATACTTTTTACCACTAATTTCAGGAATTCCATCATTAGTAATAGAAAATAATTTACCAAAATTCAAAACTATAGAAAAAGTAGATGTTGACGTATCTACTAATTAAGAATTCATAAAGTAAAATATAGAATTATTAAAGTAAATTTTTAAAAATTCATTAAAAATATAATAAAATAAGAAACTCCTTAGGGGTTTCTTATTTTATTATATTAATGTTATATAAAAGGCTTGCACCTGTAAATAACTTTTTTATAAATTACTTCTTTATTTTTTGAAGTGTGTATATAATCTTTTCAATCAATAGTTCTTTCTATCAGTATTTGCTTAGATATAAGCCATAGAGTATAATAAAATTGTTATTTTTGAAATTATGTTAATGAGTATATAGATTATTTTAATATAGGAGGAAAAATGGTAGTTTTAAGTTGTAAAGATATATCGAAAAGTTATGGAATACAGGAGGTATTAAAAAATGTAACTTTTTCTATAAATGAAGGTGATAAAGTTGGTATTATAGGTGGTAATGGAGAAGGAAAATCTACTTTGTTCAAAATATTATCAAAAGAAATAACTCAAGATGACGGAGAAATATTTATAGATAGAAATAAAACCATAGGTTATTTATCTCAACATGTTGATTTAAATTTAGATAATACAATATATTCTGAACTAAACTTGGTATTTAAGGAACTTCTAGACATTGAAAATAGACTCCATACTTTAGAATTAAAAATGGCAGAACCATATGATGAAAATAATGATAGTTATCATCAAAAAGTTATTAAGGATTATACTACTCTTCAAGACCTTTATACTAATAAGGGTGGATATACCTATAAAGGTGAAATATCAAGAGTATTAAAGGGACTTGGCTTCTTAGAAGAAGATTTTAATAAAACTATATCTACTTTAAGTGGAGGTCAAAAGACTAGAGTTTCTCTTTGTAAATTATTATTAAAAAATCCTGATATCCTTTTACTAGATGAGCCTACTAACCATTTAGATTTAGAAGCAATTGAGTGGCTTGAAGAATATTTAAAAAACTATAGAGGAACTGTTTTAGTAATTTCCCATGATAGATTTTTCTTAGATACTGTAACTAACAATACTTTTGAAGTAATTAATGGTCACGTTAATTGTTATAATGTTTCTTATACTAAATTCTTTGAACAAAGGAAGAAAAACTATGAAAATCAACTAAAGGCTTATAACTTGCAACAGGCTGAAATAAAAAGACAAGAAGCCATAATTGAAAAGTTTAGAAGCTTTAATAGAGAAAAAAGTATACGTGCAGCTGAAAGTAGAGAAAAAGCCTTAGAAAGAATGGAAAAGATAGATGCACCTGATAAAGAAAAAGAAGCCTCTAAAATTAAATTTGAAACTTCTGTAAAAAGCGGCTATGATGTTCTTCACATTGAAAATTTATCTAAAAGTTATGATAATAATAAATTATTTTCAAACCTTAACTTTGATCTTAAAAGAGGTGAAAAAGTTGCATTAATAGGTGAAAATGGTCGTGGTAAAACTACATTACTAAAAATAATATTAAATGTAGTTAAACCTGATAGTGGAAAAACTATTTTAGGAACAAATGTTAATTTAGGATATTATGATCAAGAACAATCAGACTTAAATCTAGATAAAAGTATAATAGATGAAGTTTGGGATGACTTTCCAACCTTAACCACATCTAAATTAAGAGGAGTTCTTGCTTCTTTTCTATTTACTGGAGATGATGTTTTTAAAGTAATTAATACATTAAGTGGTGGAGAAAAATGCAGAATAAACTTATTAAAATTAATGCTTTCAAGAGCTAATTTATTGCTTCTTGATGAGCCCACTAACCATTTAGATATAATGTCTAGAGAGGCTTTAGAAGATGCCTTATTAACTTATGATGGAACTTTACTAGTTATATCTCACGACAGATACTTCTTAAATAAAGTAATTAATAGGATTCTTGAGCTAAATGAAGATGGAGTAAAAGAATTTTTAGGTAACTATAGTTATTATCAAGAGAAAAAGATTAATCCAAATAGATTTGAAATTCTTGAAGAATTAGCAAATGGTAAAACTAAAACTCAACTTAAAGAAGAAAAAAAGAAAAAGAAAGAACAAGAAAAAGAAGAAAAAGCTTTAAAACTTAGGATAAAAAAAATTGAAGAGGATATAGCTAAAAGCGAAGATGCTTTACTTTCTCTTCAAGAACAACTTTGTCTTGAGGAAGTTTATTCTAATCCAATAGAAAGCGAACGTGTTAGTAAAGATATAAAAAATTTAGAAGAAAAAATTTCATTTTTATATGAAGAATGGGAAAGCTTAGCATAAGCTCTCCCATTTTTTATCTTTTTCCAGTTGTCCCAAATCCTCCTCTATCTATATTTCCAAAGGACTCTACTTCTTCAAATTCTATTTCAGGCATAACTTCCATTATTCTAAATTGCCCTATTTTATCACCTTTTCTAATCCATGTTCCTTTATCTTCTGAATCCATTCCCTTAAGACAAAACACTGGCATATGCCATTGATCATTATCACCTATATATGTATCATCTACTACTCCAAGTGAGTTTGTTTGTATTATCCCCCAACTTTTAAAAGTTGAACTTCTTGGTGCTAAATGCCCCTCCCATCCAAATGGCAATTCTAAAGCAAAGCCTAATGGAATCATCGCTCTTTCACCTTCTTTAACAAATATATCTTCATTAGCATAAACATCTATCCAATTACCTTTAGAGATTTTTTTTAATCTAGTTGCACCTTCAAAATATTTTATTCTAAGCTTCATATGTATCTTCCCTTCTACTATCTTATATAATAATAATCAACTAATACTATTTTAAATTAATTAAAGATAAAAATAAAGCTTATAGTAATAGATAATGCATAGTGCATAATGCGTAATTATGGAAGAAACTCCTTTCGGAGCTTCTATAATATATAATTTTTTTATTCATTTATTTCAAAATACATGAATATTTTTAACTTATTCTATTTTATCTTTTGTAGTATCCAGGTTTTATTCTATTTACTACTAAAACATTAGCCATATTATTATTTGTATCTATTGTTACTTCATTCCAATTATAATAAATAGGTTTTTCGAAAAATCTTCTATCTACAATTGCAATTATTCTATAGCATCCATTAGATAAATTAATGAACTCTACTTTTCCACTTTCATCTGAAAACTTAGAATCATATAATTTAGGTGAAACACCATTTAATAAATATAAGTTTATTCTAGCTCCTTTAATCTCTACTCCATCTTTACTTCCAAGCTTAGAAAATACAGTTATACTACCTTTTTTTTCTCTAACTTTATTTTCTTCATATACATTATACATATCTTTTGAGTTAAAATTTTCTGATTCTACTCTTTGATTTTCATTTGAATATTTTTTTTCTAAATTATTTTCTATTTCTACATAAATATTATTATATTTTTTAGAAAATTCTTCATCTTCCCATGGATTTTCACTTCCAAGAGTACTGCTTAAAGTAGGATCTTCTAAATTGTCAATTACTACTCCAGCTTTTATACTTTCTTCATTTTCATTTTCACCTATCTTACTATCATTTTCTTTTAATTCAGTAAAATCACTTCCTATAACATTCTGATTTTCATTACAATTTATGTTATTACTATCCTCTAAAGTGCTACTAGCTATATTTTCTCCAATATTGATAAATAAATCAATATTGCCATTTTCATCTACTGTATATTGTTTATTTTCATCACTATGATATTGGTCATCAATTACAATTTTCATTTTAACCTCCAAAGTACAATATAGTTACATAATATGATTCTTATATCCACTTTGTGATTATTTTTTTATATAAAGTTATTAATAAAATTATTATAACTAACATCTAATATTAACTTATAATCATTTCACTTATATCTTCAAATTCTATAGGTTCACTAAAGTAATAACCTTGTATAATATCACAACTACTCTTTTCTAAATATACTAATTGTTCTTTAGTTTCTACTCCCTCAGCAACTACTAAAAGATTTAAATAATGTGAAAGCTCTATTATACTATTAATAATATATTCACTTTTTTCTTCTATTAAAATTCCATCTATAAAACTTTTATCAATTTTTAAAACATCTATAGGTAGTGTTCTTAAATAACTTAAAGAAGAATATCCTGTTCCAAAATCATCTAAAGCTAATGTAACTCCTAATTCCTTTAATTTTTCTAAGGTTTTTATATTTTTATCTGCAGACTTCATTATAATACTTTCAGTAATTTCCAATTCAATATAACTAGCATCCAAGTTATATTTCTTTAAAGTCATTGAAATATAATCAACTATTTCATCATCTCTAATTTGAACTTCTGATAAATTTATAGCCATCTTAAACTTTTTATTAGTATTTAAAGAAAGTTCTTTACATTTTTTAAAACTCTCATCAATAATATACTTTCCAATAGGAATTATAAGACCTGAATTCTCTGCTATTGGAATAAATTCCTTTGGAGAAACTATCCCCATATTTTTACTATGCCATCTAACTAGTAGTTCAAATCCTATTACCTTGCCAGTATCAACCTTAACTTTCGGTTGATATAGGAATCTTATTTCTTCCTTATCAATAGCTCTTCTTAAACCTTTTTTTATTTCAAATTCTCTATCTAAAACTTCTAATAACTTTAAATCAAAGAACTCATATCTGTTTTTCCCGTTAATTTTAGCTAAATACATTGCCATATCAGATCTTTTTAATAATATACCAATATCTTTTCCATCAAAAGGATAAATACTAACTCCTATACTTAAAGTAGAATAAATTTCCCTATCTTTTATAATAAGTGGATTGCTAAGTTTTTTTATTATATTATCTAAAATACCTTTAATTTCATTTTTACCTTCAATATTACTTTTAACAAGAACAAATTCATCTCCACCATATCTAGCTAAAAAAGAATTATCAATTTGCATTTCTAAAATTATTTTTGAAAATTCATATAATAAAGCATCACCATAATCATGTCCATATGTATCATTTACATATTTAAAATTATCTAAATCAATAAAAATAAAAGCTATATTTACATTGAATAATTCTCTTATTAATCTACTAGCTTCCTTCATAAAAAATCTTCTATTAGGTATTCCTGTTACCTCATCATAATAACTTAAATGATTAATTTCTATTTCTTTTTCTTTCCTATTTGTTATTTCTGAAATTGCTCCGTAAACAAATATTTCTCCATTTTTTTCTACAGTTTTCTTCCCTTTAACTTCTATCCAATATTTTTTATTATCTTTTCCTAATATCCTATATTCCATAGTATAAAACTTATTTTTTCCTGATTTAATAATGCTCTTTATATTATTTTTATATTCCTCTAAGTCATCACTAATTATGTAACTTTCCCAAACAGATGTTGGAATTAATATATCTCCATCACCAGATAAGTTTATATACTTTTTTATATCACTTCCTACTGATATTATTTTTTCATTTATATTCCACCAAAATACAATATCTTTAGAACCTTCTAATGCAAGTTTATTTTTATATTCATTAGCTTTTTCAATATTTTCAATTTTCTTTTTTTCAGTATTATCAGTAATAACTCCTGATAAATAAAAAATATCATTTCTTATATTGCCTTTTCCTTGAAAACTAATAATTAATCTATTCCCATTAGTATCTATTACACTATGTTCTAAAATAAAATTCTCTAATATCTTTTTATTAATTGTATTTTCTATAAATATTCTTATATCTTCTCTTTCTTCTTCTAAAATAAATCCTAACCAATCTGAAAAATCACTTATGTCTCTATCTATCTTAAGTATTGCTTTAATCTTCTTTGACATAAAAAGCTTATTATTTTCACTATTCCATTCCCATATTACTCCATCTAATGCTTCTATTGCCATCCTATATCTTCTTTTGTTAGCTTCCGCTAAGCTATATAATTTCTTATACTTTTTGTTTTTATATACTAAGTTTATAATTAAAATAAGAATTATAGATAGCATAAAAAAAAATGCTATATTAATAATATTAAAATTCAAAAAAAGAAACAAAATTACTAATAAAGGAACAATGGAAAACAAATTATTTTTTATATACTTTTTATCCACAATAATCACCAATACCTTCTAAAATGTCATATAATATAAGTATTTTATCACACCCTTCCACATATTAACATATTCCTTTGGAAATATATTAAAAAAAATACTAATTATTCTATTTATTAGTTATACTATATCAAAATTTTGTAAATTGAAAAAGTAATTTCCGTTTTTTTACTTAAACAGAAGTTAGTTTTG
>ERZ857882.644-NODE-644-length-43647-cov-5.790558_pt1 | contig 43647 bp, 44 predicted proteins | sample MGYA00519697_ERZ857882 | MGnify/ENA primary metagenome ERZ857882 (study PRJEB31778, sample SAMEA3449373) | human gut metagenome | biome: human gut; feature: human-associated habitat; material: faeces | place: United Kingdom | collected 2010/2012 ...
ACAGCTCCATCACTTATCATAGAATGTCTATTTACAGACTTTATTTCACAGACTCGGATTTACAAAAGAAAACCATCCATCATTTACTTCAATTTTTGTTGATGGATATCCTTGGACATAATCTGCGTGTGCCACACAATTAACCAAACATTCTCTTATTGTTTCATCGAAATCAGATAATGGAATGCGTAACTGATAATTATCCAATTCAAACGATTCTTTTAATAATACTTTTAATTTTTCGTGAATAATATTGTAGAAATTGTACAAATTCATTTCATAATCGCTTGGTTCATCATCAGATACTCTGTCTACCCATCTCGGATTACTACCGCTCCTATTAAAATAATCTACGTGATAATGCGGAAATATTTCTTTAATTGCATTGACTTTTCCAAAAAATAGAAGTGCTCCTCTTTTTATTTTAAAGTCCCCGCTTTCCCTGTGATTATATGCAGCACCTATTTCAATTAAAAACTCCTTATGTGTCATTTCCATATATCTTTTCTTTGGAAATCGTTTACTTACCTTTTCTTTGTACACAATAAGAGTATCCATATCCAAATCTTCTATAGTAAATCCTTCTGCCGAAAGACTATCATAACTTGGTTTAGCATTTCTCATCAATGCTGATAACTCTTCTTTTGTAACTCTCCTATCCCCATCTCCAGTCCTAATCCATGTGTTTTCAACTCTATTATCTATATAAACTGGTTTCATACTCTCCGCTGCTTCCTTTACGCGAACAATAATAATATGCTTTCCATCTATTGTATACTGTGAAACATCCTTATTATCCACACTACGAAAATTTACCTTATTCTGATTAGACAGTTGATTCCATAAATTTTCTAATGTCTTCTCAACATTATTTACTCCGGTAATTTCATTATACGGATGCCCCTCTGCCACTCCTAAAATAATCCATCCTCCTGATGTATTACAAAAAGCAGAATAGCTTTCCCAAAATGCCTTTGGTAATTCGGACGCTCTTTTTAATTCTATATAATATTTTTCATGAATCCCCTTAAAAAAATCCCTTAATTCTTCAATACTCATCTTTTCCAACTCATTTATATTATTCATTATATTCTCCTAAGTGCATAAACATAATCGTACATAGTCTTTCAAAAAACAATTAAGTTTTGTGAATTCTAATCCTTTGCCTTTTTTCCTACATATTATTATGGCATCTGACAAAGGAAAAAACAAGGAAATAATATCTTAGTTTTAATATCCCTATTATTTTTAGAAATGAATTTCCTGTAAACTTAATAATCATTTGTTCACATTTTTCTAAAACTTCTTTTTCTTCGCTTTCCTTTTAATTTTCAATTTATAACCGTCCCATTAAATTCAATTTTATCAATCTTTTTAATATCAAGCATTTCTTTGAACACAACCTGATACATATTGTAATAACCCTCACCTTTGGTATATCTATGAAGTTCTCCCGAATCTTTTGTTCCTAATCCTGTTGTAGTGTTAAGCACTTCTTTTTTTCCACCATCTTTTAAATGAAAAACAATTTTCATTTTTGCTTCATTGGAATTGCCATTCTTATCATTGTTCTCTATTGCCATCCCTAAAGGTGAAATAATGATTTTATTACTATTGTATTTATATTCTTTTACATTTGTTGTTTCTTTTATCTCAAAAGAATATTTTTTAGCACAATCTTCATGATCTCCGTCTTTTCTATCGAATACATATATTTTGCAATCATCAGGTCTGCTAATATCAACTGTATATGATATATATGCATAAAGATTATCCCCTATATACTCATATTTAGTATTTCCGGATGGTGTATCCTCAATACTGAATCGGTCATCTTCACCAAATCCCAATCCTATGCACTGTCCATATCTGTTTAATTTAATTTCCGGTTTTGAATCTTTCTTTGTAATTTCAAAAATCAGGTAACCAATTCCTGTTTGTTTATCCCATAATGTTTGTTTCAGCAAAATGGTATAATCGTCGATTAGAATCTTTTGATTGTTATAGTCCATTAAGCTATTTGCCTTATATTCATTTTTCGAAAAAAATACTTCATATATATTTTTCCCGGACAATGCGTATGTTACAGTATTCGACGATATTCCAATAATTAATAGTAATATTATAATTCTATATTTTTTGGTAACTTCAAAATTTTAGATACAACTTTAGAATCATCTTCGTTTTCAAAATCAATGCCCTTAATCATGCTTTCTTCAAAAGGAACGTAATTATTCCACTTACTTTTCAATACATTTGTCGCATCATTAATTGCAGTTTTAAACATCCAATTTTTCACATGAACTTCGTCAACAAATTCCTTTTTAGAAATATAAAGTTTCAAAAAGGTATTCTGAATAACATCTTCTGCATCGCCCTTATTTTTGCAATATATTAAAACAGTTCGGAGCAGTTTTTCAAAATATTTATCGTATATTTTTTTCATAATTTTCCTGTATATTTATCATTTTCCTCTCCTCACTATTTAATACAATTTCAAAAGGCATAAAATCTCATTTTTTTGAATTTAGTCAAATTTTACATTATAAAAATGCCCGCAGCACCTTTTATTTATTGGGTATTGCGGACAATATTAGATTTTATAATAATTAAAATATAAAGTAAGTCCAAATTCTTCCATAAGATTAACCTGTGTAGTTTTAGGATTTTCCATTATTTTTTTAATATCTTCTGCTTACTTTTGGCTCCTTTTTGGCTCCTTTTTTATTTTTAATTATTGTTTCAGTTTTCAAAATATCATATGTTTTTTCATAATTCTCCTATATATTTATCATTTTCCACTCTGCTCCAAAACAATAGTCTTTCCTTCTAACCCGGTCACATCGTCTTTTTTTATTTCTAAATATAATTTATCATTCTTAATTTTAGCATTAGCTTTCAGAATACTTTTTGTTGGATCTCCATCTCCCATTTCATCACCATAACAAAAATATAATTCCGCTTTTTTTCCATGTGATAACACATTTATTGTCTTATCTTTATCTATTTCCGGATAATCTATTATCGCTGTTTCTTGTTTCCTTTTTCTGATACAACGTTCGCCCTGAATGTTTTGCTATCGCAATGCACAGTTCAATTGCTCTTCGCTTCATCTCACTGATGCGGCATTCGCCGCCTTCTCACTACTTTGAGTCACATACAGCTCTATTACGCTTCGCTTCATTTCGCTGATGCGGCATTCGCCGCATCAAAATAAGAGAGCAGACTTAGAGAGGAATACAAGTATTCCTCTCTAAGTCTGCTCTCTTATTTATATGTGACTCATTGCTAACGCACAAAAAAAGTACCACCCCAGGCAATTTAATGTCCGAAACGGTACCCGCAAGTGCGCCTCCAGGGGCTCGAACCCTGCACACCCTGATTAAGAGTCAGGTGCTCTACCAAATGAGCTAGAGGCGCGAATCTGTCTTCTTTTTTATTAGCGACAATGGTTATTATATTACGTAGTTCTAAAAAATGCAACAACTTTTTTACATTTTTTTAAAAAGTTTTTATTATTTTTTATTTTTTGCATCTATATTATTATTTTTTGCTTGTTATAATTTTCTTTTATACTTATACTTATTAGTATATATTCTTACCATTTAGGAGATTTTGTATGAGTGAAAATAAAAATAAATTTGAAGGAAATAGCAGATATTTTACTATCTGTATTTACAGTATTATAACAGTTCTTGTTATCGCCATTATTGTGAGAGCTGTTTTCTTCTGGGAATCCACATCTGAAACCCTTAACAGACTGTTGTCTTCCCTTTCACCATTTTTTATAGGTATTTTAATTGCTTTTCTTATTAATCCGCTTGTTTCGTGGATGAGAAAGACTGTTTTCAAGAAGTGGCTACATATTAGAAATGATGCCCTAAACAGAATGTTGGCGATTCTGTTTTCCTACCTATTAGTAATATCTGTTCTTATTGTCGGATTAATTTATTTAATTCCTGAAATTATTGACAGTCTGAACCAGTTGCTTAATCAAATGCCGGAATGGGGTAATTCCATAATGGATTTCGTTAATAATCTGTCGGAACGTTATCCTGATATTGATTTTAAATATTTACAGAAAACCATTACTAATGCGGATTCTTCTCTGCAGGATATTATAAGTAAATTAATTTCCGGTATCACTACAACTATTTTAGTTACCGGTGTTTCTGTTATAAAGTTTGTATTTAACTTTATTGTTGCCATTATTGTTTCCTGCTATCTTATTATTGATAAAAAAATGCAGGCTCGTGGTACTAAAAGAGTTATTTACGCAGTTTTTAAGAAGGAACGTGCTGACAAAATCTGGAATGTTGGAAAAAATTCTATTCGCATTTTCAGCAATTTCTTTGACGGAAAAATGATTGACTCCCTTATTATGGGAATCCTTTGCTTTATCTGTATGATGATTATTAACTTCTTCGGTGTTAAGGGATTTGCCGAATGTTCACTGTTAATAAGTATTATTGTGTGTGTTACTAATATGATTCCTTACTTTGGACCATTTTTAGGCGGTATTCCAAGTGTGTTGTTACTTTGTATTTATTCTCCGAAAAGCGGTCTGGTGTTTGCCATATTAATTATCATTCTCCAACAGCTTGATGGAAATCTTATTGGACCAAAGATTCTTGGAGACTCTACAGGTCTTAGACCCTTGTGGATTATTTTTGCCATTACTGTAGGCGGATGGGCTGCAGGAGTTATCGGAATGCTTCTTGGAGTTCCTTGTGTTGCCGTTATTACAGGTCTTACAGAAGACTACGTAAATAAACGTTTAGATGAAAAGGGCATTGACATGCCTATTCTGAAAAATGAAAAGGTCAGAAAATCAAAACCTAAAATTAGAAAAAAAGGTAAATCTAAATAATCATTAATATAGAAGAAAGGTGTAACAGACATTCATTCAATATTGTCTGTTACACCTTTTTTCTATCTCTTTGCTATTAATTTGTGAATTGGATTTCCCATGGCTGAAAATTTACTTTCATATTCAGTCATTACATTGCCCTTTACTAATTCCTCGTCATTATGCAAGTCCCATGTCTGGGCAACCAGTTCCCAACCTGCCTCGGGAACCTGCTCCAGGGAAAACTGAAAAAGTAAGTCGTTATCCGTTTTAAATTCAACAATGCCGTCTTTTTTCAAAATCACATCATATCTTTCAAAAAACTGTTTTGACGTAAGACGTCTTTTGGCATGACGGTCTTTTGGCCATGGATCTGAAAAATTAAGATATATTCTGTCTATCTCTCCCTTTTCAAAAACATCGCATATATACTCAGCTTCCATTCTTATAAATCTGAGATTGGGCACTTCTAAGTCTTCACACTTTTCTATTGCCCTGATAAGTACACTTGAATACTTTTCTATTCCTATATAATTAATGTCAGGATTCTCCTGTGCTAATGTGGTAATGAATTTTCCCTTGCCCATTCCTATTTCTATTCTAATGGGATTATCATTTCCAAATTCCTTATTCCACTGTCCTTTTAATAATGTAGGTTCATTTATAGCCATCTTATTTTCTGCAATTGCCTCCCTTGAACCCGGTACATTACGAAGTCGCATATTTTCTCTCCTTTTCGTAATTTTTCTCATTTTTATTTTTGTGTTGTAAAGCCATATAAATTTTAATTACTTTTGACGTTTTTTTCAAGTTTTTTATTGCATTTTTTGTAAAAAGTGTTAAAGTATTACACGAGTACCAATGAGGGTACAGATAGATTTTTTTACCTCATGGTTGTTCGTCCTGGTAAGAACATACCAGGGCTTTTTGTCTATTTATAACAATTTTTTGCATATATTATATATTGTAATAATAAAGGAGGCTTTTATGAGTCAGGATATTAACAGCATCATTGACCAGTTAGCAGAAATTGATTCTGCTTCTGCCAAAATCATGAAGCAAACACAAGACGAAAAGAATAAATATGCTGAATATATTAGTCACCAGAAGCAGGATTTCGACGCTGACTTAGAAAAGCAGGTTGACGCTGCAGTGGCTGATTACGAAAAGCAGATAGAAATAGAAAGTAAAAAAGAAATTGAAAATTGCAGAGCCGACTGTGATAAAACAATTTCACAGCTTGAAGATTATTATAAAAAAAATGGCGAGTCTCTCGCTGAAGACATCTTTAACAATATAATAAAGGAGTAGTCCTATGCTGAACGGAAGACTTACCGCTTATAGTGGTATGACTACCAAAATCAGGGCAATGAAAAAAAGGCTGATTTCTCCTGAACAATACGAAGAAATCACTAATATTACTACTGTTCCGGATTTGATTAACTATTTACAGACTTTTCCGGCATATGCAGATGTACTATCAAACCTTGATGCGAATCAGGCACACCGTGGTGAGGTAGAAAGCAGAATGACATTTTCCACATATCGTGACTTTTCGAAAATATATCATTTCGCCGGCACCTCCCAAAGACGCTATTTAAAATTTTATTTTATGAAATATGAAATAGCTACACTTAAAGCCTGTATGCGAAATATTATGGATAGCCGTAGTAAGACAATACCTGTTCTGGTAGACAAACATTTTAAGCAGCATACAAAATTAAATATTGATAATTTGATTGTTTCATCTTCAATGGAAGATTTCATTAATAATCTTGCAGGTTCGGTATACGAGAAGCCTATGCGAAAGGTTATGGAACTTGAAAATCCTGTGCTTTTTGACTTTGAAATGTCATTGGATTTGTTTTTCTTTAGTTATATTTGGAACCATCAGGATTTGTTTGTACCAAAGGGAGAAGAAAAATATTTTGTGGATTCAATTGGTTCACAGGCAGATTTATTAAATCTTATGTGGATATTCAGATGCAAAAACTATTATTCCGTTTCTGAATCACAAATTTATTCCTTCCTTATTCCTATATATTATAATCTTGACAGGAATACAATTAAGGCTTTTGTTGAAGCCCCAAACAATGATGAATTTTTCAAATTGCTTAATTCATGTTACTACGGTCGTGTTTACGGTTTTAATTATGTAGACGACATGGAGACACAATTTGGTGGTATTTTAAATACTATATATATGGAAGATTTTAAAGAATCTCCTTACTCTTTAGCTTGTATTAATGCTTATTTACATCTAAAGGGACTGGAAGTAGCCAAGGTTGTTACCGCAATGGAATGTATACGTTATGGTTATAAACCTGATGCTATTGCACATTATATTAATCGAAAGAAGGGGGTATTGTAATGATTGAGAAGATGAGTTTTGTTACACTTGCCGGTCCGAAAACTCAGATTGACCACTTAGTTAACAACTACTTAAGCAAACATGACATACATCTTGAAAATGCCCTGACGGAATTTAGTTCAAGTGAACAGTTTACTACTTTTTCAGAAGAAAACCCATTTAAGGCTGCTCTTAATAAGAGCCATGACCTGTTAATGTTAGTTAAGAATCCTGAAAAAGCTGAAATCACCGACATTAACGTAGCTGATGCTGAAAAATTTCTAAACAAAATCGATGATGATCTGGCAGATGTCCGTGATAAAATTTCTAAATTAAATGAGAAAAAACAGGCACTGGATACTGATTATGCTATATTGGCACCTTTTAAAACATTGAATTACACGCTTAAACGTATTTATGATATGGAATTTTTTAAATACAGATTTGGTAAAATTCCAAGTGCCAATTTTGATAAGTTTGAAACATATTTAGATCCGGATATTGATGCTATTTTTGTTTCAACACTTACTGATTCAGAATATGTATATGGCGTTTTCTTCGCCCCTATAGATTATTTTGAAGATGTTGAAAAAGATTTTAATAACATTCACTTTGACGAAATACAGATTCCAAAGAAATACACTGGATTTCCTAATGATGAATGTGTTGAAATCTTTAGAAAGAAAGATGATATATATAATCAGATAGATGTTCTTAATAAAGAAATTGACGACATTATAGAAAAAAATAAAAACAAACTTGTTTCTTCCATAAGAAGAATTGAAACTGCATACAGTAACTTTGACGTTAGAAAATATGCGGCAGTTACAAGGGACTCGGGAATTACGTTTCAGGTTCTTTGCGGTTGGATGACTACAAAGGAAGCTAAAATGCTTCAAAAAGAAACGGATAATGATGTAAATGTTGTCTGCATAATAACCAATGATGTAGATGACCACAAGTCAAAACCACCAACAAAACTTAAAAACTTTAAGCTGATAAAACCATTTGAAATGTTTGTCAGAATGTACGGACTTCCGGCATATAACGAGTTTGACCCTACTTTATTTTTAACAATTACCTATTCCATTATTTTTGGTATTATGTTTGGTGATTTAGGTCAGGGACTTTGTCTTGTAATCGGTGGGGCTATTTTCTATAAACTAAAGAAAGCTGATTTAGGCGGTATTATCTGCGCTGCAGGTATTTTTTCCTGTATTTTCGGAGCATTGTTTGGAAGTTTCTTCGGATTTGAGTTTAAATCTCTTATAAGTCCGCTGAATTCCAAAATAACCCTTCCGTTTTTAGGAGAGATAAATATTGTTCTGGTTGCAGCATTTTTGTTTGGATCATTTATTATCCTGGCAACCATGATACTGAACATTGCCAATGCCATAAGACAGAAAAATCTTGGAAAAGCACTGTTTGGCCCAAATGCCGTAACAGGATTTATATTTTACGCAAGCGTTATTGCAGTAATACTTTTATATATGACGGGCAGACCGTTACCGGGAACTATCCTGTTAATAGTAATGTTTGTAATTCCACTTATACTTATATTCCTGGAAGAACCGTTGAAAAATATTCTGCAAAAGAAAAAGCCAATTGAAGAATCCACCGGTATATTTGCCGCTACTGCATTTTTTGAATTGTTTGATTATTTAATTACTTACCTTTCAAATGCATTATCATTTCTACGTATTGGCGTTTTTGCCATCAGCCATGCAGCCATGATGGAGGTTGTAATGACATTGGCAGGTGCAGAAAACGGTGGTATTCCTAATATATTAGTGGTAATAATTGGAAACATTATAGTTCTTGCCATGGAAGGACTTGTTGTAGGAATTCAAGTACTTCGTTTGGAATATTACGAAATCTTCGGACGTTTCTACGAGGGAAGCGGAAGAGAGTTCGTTCCATATAGAGATAAAAAACAAAATTAATTTAATTAGTTTATTTTAAACATCAGGAGGGATTTAATATGTTTATTAATGTTTTATTTTTAGTAGCTTTAGTACTTACAATAGTACTTCCGGTAATTATTTATTTTGTTGGAGAACAGAGTAAAGGTCGTTTCAAAAGAACAGTCATTACAAACTGTGCTTCATTCTTTATAGTTTTCCTTTTTGCAACTGTTTTCCTTTTCACAAACACTGCAAATGCTAAAGTTGCTGCTGATGCTACTATTTCAAGTGGTATAGGTCTTATTGCCGCAGGTCTTGCTATTGGTCTTTCATGTATCGGTAGTGGTTATGCCGTTGCAAGTTCAGCAAGTGCTGCTCTTGGTGCATTAAGTGAAGATTCAAGTGTTTTCGGTAAAGCCCTTATTTTCGTAGCCCTTGCAGAAGGTATTGCTCTTTGGGGATTTATCGTTGCATTCCTTATTCTTACACACGTTGCATAAATTAATTTACCCGGTCGGAGGCTTATATGAAGATGTTTTTAATTAGTGACAATGTGGATACTTTAACAGGTATGCGCCTTGCCGGCGTAGAAGGTGAAATTGCCCACGGTCACAAGGAAGCAAAAGAGGCAGTTGAAAAGATTCTTGAAGATAAGGATCTGGGTATACTCCTTATTACTGAGAAATTAAGTTCCGAAATACCGGAACTTGTAGATGATATAAAGTTAAACCGTAAAAGACCACTTCTGGTAGAAATACCTGACCGTCACGGTTCCGGAAGAACTCCTAACTTTATAACAAACTATATTAACGAAGCAATCGGAATCAAGATTTAGAAAGGATATAGGGCAATGACAATAGAAGAAAAAATGGAGCATTTCAGGAGCATTTCTCTTGAAAGTGCCAACACCAAAAGTTCTGAATCTTTAAGTAACTACAAAAAATCTCTTGATGACGAACTTGAAATTCATAAAGAAACTGCAAAACAGTTGTCAGAAGAGTCAAAACGTGCCCGCCTTAATCAGGTAAGAGCTAATTCAAAAAAAACTTTGGCGTCAGCACAGATGAACATAAAAAAAGACCTTACTAACAAACAGTCTGAAATTAAAGTTAAAATATTTGAACTTGTAAGGGAAAAAATTGCCGCATATAGAAAGACACCTGAATATATTGATTTTTTAAAAAATCAGATTTCTTCTGTTATAAAAGATTATGGTAACTCGGACATCACAGTGTATATTGATAGTGAAGACGAGCCACTTTTAGATGATTTACAAAAATCATTCAAATGCAATATTCAGGTATACAATAAAGAATTTCTTGGAGGAACAAGAACTATCGTTCCTGAAAAAAATATTCTTATTGATAACTCATTTAAAACCCGTCTTATTGACGAGCAGGAAAAATTTGCAATTACATTGTAGGAGGCAATCAATTGGAAAAAACAGGTATAATTTATGGAATTAACGGACCTGTAGTCTATATTAAAGGGAAAACCGACTTCAAAATGGGAGAAATGGTTTACGTTAGCTCTGAGAGGTTAGTCGGCGAGGTAATTGGACTGACTTCTGAGATGACTACAATTCAGGTTTATGAAGAAACAAGCGGTCTAAAGCCCGGCGAATTGGTATATGGTACTGACAGTGCTATTTTTGTTACCTTAGCTCCGGGAATACTTAATAATATCTTTGATGGTATTGAAAGACCTCTTAGCGAAATAGAAAAGCAGTCAGGTGCATTTATTTCCCGTGGTGTTAATGTTAACTCTCTTGATATCAACAAAAAGTGGGATGTACATGTTACCGTAAGTGTAGGGGAATATATTTCCGGTGGCACTATTATTGCCGAGACTCAGGAAACCCGCGCAATTGTCCACAAATCAATGGTTCCTCCATACATAAAAGGAACTGTTATAGATGTGGCTGAAGATGGCGAATACACAATTAACGATACAATTGTTACTATACGAAAAGATGATGGTTCTACCCTTGATTTAACCCTTACTCAAAAGTGGCCTATCAGAGAACCACGTCCTATAACCAAAAGATACGGAACTACTGCACCTCTTGTTACAGGTCAGAGAATTATGGATACTCTTTTCCCTCTCGCAAAAGGTGGAACTGCTGCAATCCCAGGTGGTTTTGGTACCGGAAAAACAATGAACCAGCATCAGATTGCTAAATGGGCAGATGCCGATATTATTATTTATATTGGATGTGGAGAACGTGGAAACGAAATGACTCAGGTTCTTGATGAATTTTCTGAATTAATTGATCCCAAGTCAGGTAATCCACTTATGGACAGAACAACGCTTATTGCAAACACAAGTAATATGCCTGTTGCAGCCCGTGAGGCTTCCATTTATACAGGCATTACTCTTGCAGAATATTATAGAGATATGGGATATCATGTTGCCATTATGGCTGACTCAACATCGCGTTGGGCTGAAGCCTTAAGGGAACTTTCAGGACGACTTGAAGAAATGCCGGCAGAAGAAGGTTTCCCTGCATATCTTGCCAGCCGACTTTCAGCTTTTTATGAAAGAGCCGGTTATATGGAAAATCTTAATGGAACTGAAGGTTCGATTTCAATTATCGGTGCCGTATCACCTCAGGGTGGTGACTTTTCAGAACCGGTTACTCAGAATACAAAACGTTTTGTTCGCTGTTTCTGGGGACTTGATAAATCATTAGCTTATGCCAGACATTTCCCTGCAATTCATTGGCTTACAAGTTATAGTGAATATGTAGATGAACTTGCTAACTGGTATAACACAAACGTGGGACCTGATTTTATGTCCTGCAGGGCACAGATACTTTCACTGTTAAATCAGGAAAGTTCATTAATGGAAATTGTAAAACTTATCGGTAGCGACGTTTTACCTGATGATCAGAAGCTTACTCTTGAAATCGCCAGAGTTATAAGACTTGGTTTCCTTCAGCAGAATGCATTCCATGATCAGGACACATGTGTTCCATTGAAAAAACAGTTATTAATGATGAAAACAATACTTTATCTTTATGAAAAATCTTCAAAACTTATTGCCATTGGACTTCCAATGTCCGTTTTGAAGGAAAGTGATATATTTGAAAGAATTATATCTATAAAATACGATGTACCAAATGATAAACTTAGTATGTTTGATGACTATAAAGTTGCCATTGATGATTTCTATACTGAAACAATGGCTGAATACGCATAAGGAGGTGCCACATGGCTATTGAATATTTAGGATTAAGCGAAATAAACGGCCCTTTGGTTGCTCTTGAAGGTGTAAAAGATGCCGCTTTTGACGAAATTGTTGAATTCAAAATTAACGATGGTGAGGAAAAGCGACTGGGTCGTATTATTGAAATATATGAAGACAAAGCTATTATTCAGGTATTTGAAGGTTCTGAAGGAATGTCTCTTACAAATACTCATACAAAATTAACAGGGCATCCTATGGAAGTATCACTGTCAACAGATATTTTGGGTCGTACTTTTAATGGTATAGGAAATCCAATCGACGGTCTTGCTCCTGTTAACGGTGAAAAGAGAGATGTCAACGGTATGCCGTTAAATCCGGTTAGCCGTGAATATCCGCGAAACTATATTAGAACCGGTATCTCCGCCATTGACGGTCTTACCACTCTTATTCGTGGCCAGAAGCTTCCTATTTTCTCCGGAAACGGTCTGCCGCATGACCAGTTAGCTGCACAGTTAGTTAATCAGGCTTCCCTTGGAGATGACAATGACGAAAAATTTGCCATTGTATTTGCTGCCATGGGTGTAAAAAACGATGTTGCTGATTTCTTTAAGAGATCATTTGAAGAATCAGGTGCCTTAGAACATACGGTTATGTTTCTTAACATGGCAAATGACCCCGTTGTTGAACGTCTTATAACACCAAAGGTTGCTCTTACGGTTGCAGAATATCTGGCATTTGAAAAGGATATGCATATTCTTGTTATTTTAACAGATATGACAACATATGCAGAAGCAATGCGTGAAGTTTCCTCTTCTAAAGGTGAAATTCCTTCAAGAAAGGGTTATCCGGGATATTTATACAGCGAACTTGCTACAATATACGAACGTGCAGGAATTGTAAGGGGAAGAAAAGGTTCAGTAACACAGATTCCTATTCTTACAATGCCTAATGATGATATTACTCATCCTATACCTGACCTTACAGGGTATATTACTGAAGGACAGATTACACTTGACCGTTCACTTCATGGTCAGGGAATTTATCCGCCAATTAATGTGCTTCCATCATTATCCCGTCTTATGAAGGATGGTATTGGTGAAGGATTTACAAGAGAGGATCATCAGGACGTTGCAAACCAGTTATTCTCCGCCTACGCAAAGGTTGGAGATGCAAGAGCCCTTGCTTCTGTAATCGGTGAAGATGAACTTTCACCAACTGATAAGAAATACCTCGAATTTGGTAAGGCTTTTGAAACAGAATTCGTAGGTCAGGGACTTGGTGTAAACAGAAATATTGTAGAAACTCTTAATTTAGGTTGGAAGCTGTTACACATACTTCCAAAGAAAGAATTAGACAGAATAGATACAAAGATTCTGGAAAAATATTACGACGCTTTTGAAGAATAATAGACGTAAATTAATAGGAGTTTATTATGAATTTAAACACAGTACCTACTAAAGGTAATTTAATGGCCGCAAAAAGTTCTCTTGCTCTTGCCCGCCAGGGATTTGACCTGATGGATAAAAAAAGAAACATTCTGGTCCGTGAAATCATGGACCTTAATGAAAAGGCAAAGGATATTCAGTCTGAAATTGACAGCACCTTTACCGAAGCTTATGCAGCTCTTGAAAAAGCTAATATTGAATTGGGAATAAGCAATGTTGAAACCTTCGCCTTCAATGTAATACCGGAAAATGATATTCATATAAAGACACGAAGCGTTATGGGTACGGAAATTCCCCTTGTTAAGCATATTGAAGAAGTTAGAAATCCCGTATATTCATTTTATGGTACAACAGAATCTCTCGATCATGCTAAATCATGTTTCGAAAAAGTTAAAGACCTTACTATAAGGTTATCCATGATTGAAAATGCTGCGTACAGACTTGCTTACAACATAAAGAAAACTCAAAAGCGTGCCAATGCATTAAAGAATATAACTATTCCAAATTATGAAGCTCTTGTTAAAACTATTGACAATGCTCTGGAAGAAAAGGAAAGAGAAGAATTTACAAGATTAAAGGTTATTAAATCCAGAGTCAGTTAAAGTATATTAATGTCGCAATATTAGAAATATTATTACATATTTTTCAATGTTGCGACATCTCCATTATGTGGCATTTTTAGGTAAGTATTGATTTTCACAACCATTATGTGTTAAATTATATATGAAAAAACGAAAATAAAAAGAGGCTATAAATGAAAAAGATAATATCTTACTATTTAACAGTAATAATGCTTGTTCTTATGTTTGGACAGGCCTTTGTAATAAATTCAACAACAACATATGCAAAAACAAACAGCTGGCCTACGGCTCCTGACTTAGTTGGTGAAACTGCTATTCTCATAGAACCAAACAGTGGAACTATTCTTTATGAAAAGAACAGTCACAAAAAAATGTACCCTGCCAGCATTACAAAAATCATGACTGCACTTCTTACTATTGAGAATTGCAAAATGAATGAAAAAGTTGTTTATTCTAAACAAAACATTAACAGCATACAACCCGGTGATGCAAACATAGGATGTCAGATTGGTGAGGAAATGACAGTAAAGGATTGTCTTTACGCTCTTATGCTTTCATCTGCAAACGAAACCGCCAGAGCATTAGCTGAACATATTTCAGGATCATGTGATGCCTTTGCTCAGCTTATGAATGAACGTGCAAAGCAGGCGGGTGCAAAAGACACTCACTTTGCAAATCCTAACGGACTACATGACCCTAATCATTACGTTACTGCTTATGACATGGCAATGATAATGAAGGCTGCAATTAAGTATCCTGTTTTTCTTGATATTATACACACTACAGAATATACTTTACCAAAAAATAATAAAAGAAAAACTCCTTATCCTTCCTATCAGCGCCACAAAATGATATATTCTACAAGTGAATATTACGACCCTGACGTTGTCGGTGGAAAAACCGGTTATACTGATCAGGCAGGTAAGACTCTTGTTACTTATGCTAAACGTGGAGATTTGGATTTAATCAGTGTTGTTATGAAATCCAAAGATGAGCAGACTATTTTTACTGATACAAGGAAACTTTTAGATTATGGTTTTAACAATTTTCAGTATGTTAACGTTTCAAAAAACGATACGAGATTTGACAGTGACACTGATACACTGCTAAAATCTCCATTTTCTACTGATATTGCTAATATAGTTATTGACAGTTCAGCAAATATTCTTGTTCCAAAGAATACAAAGGTTTCAGATTTAGACACTACAGTTACATTCAAATCTGATGGTGATTCTTTTGCAAGAATTACTTACAAATATGGTGATAAAGTTCTTGGAACAGCTAAAATTAAATATTTAACTTCTGAGTCTAAAAATAAAGAAAGCACTGAATCTTCAACAACAGTAACTACCACTACAAACAATGTTAAGGAAACTGTGGCTTCGCAAAAGCAGAATACTACTAAAGTTAATAAGGAAACTTCAAAATCCGACAATACTAACAGCAATTTGGAGTTAATATTGCCAATTTTGATAATTATAATAATTATAGTTGTTATTATTTTTATCTTTGCAATGCAAAGAAGGAAAATAAATCGTGTAAGGGCGATGAAGAGAAATCGTAACCGCTAAATAATTTTTAAGGAGGTATTAATATGAATTGGGTTGCACCTATCAAGGATGAAGAAACTTTAAAACGTTTTGGGGAAACATTAAAAGAAGTAGACTACAAATATTACATTATGTTTGAACTTGGAGTTGGAACAGGTCTTCAGCTGCAGGATATACTCTCTTTTAAAAATAAGGACGTTACAGACAAAAAAGAAATTACTGTTGAAATAGGGACAAAGAACATCAAAAATACTTTCAAAATTTCTGATGACCTTCAAAAAATCATTCATGATTTTACGGAAGGAAAGGATCCTGATGCTTATTTAATTTATGGACATCAGGGTAAAGAAAAAGAGAAACCGGTTTCAAGAGAACAGGCTTACAGAGTACTTCGTGCTGCCGGTCACAAAATCGGTTTAAGTTCTATTGGAGCTCAGACAATGAGAAAGACATTTGCATGGAAATATTATAAAGAAACAGGAGATATCTACTATCTTCAGAATCTGTTTAACCATGCTTCACCTTCAATTACTTATCGTTTTATTGGAGAAAAGCCAAACATGGAAGTAGTATTAAAGAAGATGACTCCTCAGGAAAATGAGCGTAGCCGTTATCTTTTATACTTAAATGGAAGTGGAAAGAAGAGACTTAACTCAATTATTAAGACACTTACAGACATTAGAGATAATTTTGACAGTCCTGCCAATAATGATGCTTTCTATGGTAAAGTTGACTGTTTGTTGGAAGAACTTGATTCTCTTATGACTAACTATAAAGAAACAAAATAATTTTATTGTTTTGTTACAGAAAAAGAGCTACAAATCAACTTAAAGATTTGTAGCTCTTTTTTACTAATCGTCGTCTTCCTCTTCTTCCCATATTTCATCTACAACGATTTCTTTTTCAAGAGACCTCTGTCTTCTCTCACGTCTCTTTTCCCTAATATTTTCCTGTTTTTCGTATATGCCATTTGCTCCTTCTTCGTCTGTGGATTTCATAATTTTTATGGCATAGAAACTGTCTTCTTCTAATTTTTTAACTCTAATTTTCCCTCGAACATATCCATGTTCATTACATTTTCCCAAACAATAATATGTTTTTCCACTGTCAGAAAACCAATCTATCAACACATCAAGAGGTTTATCACATTTATTGCATTTAAGGGATCTTACTTCCTCTTCTTCAAATAAATCCTCTTTACTTAAAAATTCCCTTGTAACCAATTTTGTATATTGATCAAACCTAACGAATATTTCTTCCTCTTTTATTCTTGGTGGATAAAAAGTATCAATAGAAAGTCTGTCCTTATACTTCTCATAGTCCATCGTCTGCATGACTCTTGCAGTATAGTAGGCATCACTTAATGCTCTGTGAAAACCTTTATCCTCTTCTATGTTCAAAAACTCAACAGCACTTGTTAAGGTTCTTTTCATATGACCATCATCATATCTTAAACTAAACATTTTCTGTAAATCCACATAGAACAACGGAAAATCTAAAATACGCTCCAGCTTGTAATGACGCATATTCTTCTGAAGCTCTGTTAAATCCATAGAACCCCATGTACAAAACATGTAATCATCACCACACCAGTCAAGAAACTCTACTATTGCACGTTTAAAATCTTTACCGTGACTCAACTCCTCATTTGTAAAATGAGTAATCTCCTGTATTTTGTAATGAAGTTTCTTATATACTCTTGGATGAATAACCTGTTGGTATGAATCCAGAATTTCTCTGTTTTCACTTACCCTAACAGCACCAATTTCTATAATCTCAAATGGCATATCTTGATGATAATTACTTTTTCCGTAAGGATTTTGATTCCACTCTAAATCCATTACTATATAATCCATCTTATTTCTCCATATTTATTTTTAAATGTTCCCTGTAGGAATCGAACCTACAATTGAGCCTTAGGAGGGCCCCGTTATATCCATTTAACTAAGGGAACAGTTTGCGGCACCTGCCGCAATTTATAATATAAAATATATTATTTTACTTCAATTTTTTCCATTCCACCCATATATGGTCTTAATACTTCAGGAATAGTTACGCTTCCATCTGCATTAAGGTTATTCTCTAAGAATGCAATAAGCATACGAGGTGGTGCAACTACTGTATTGTTAAGAGTATGAGCAAAGTAGTTACCGTCTTTTCCCTTTATTCTAATTGAAAGTCTTCTTGCCTGAGCATCTCCTAAGTTAGAGCAACTACCAACTTCAAAGTATTTCTTCTGTCTTGGTGACCATGCTTCAACGTCAACAGATTTAACCTTAAGATCTGCCAAATCTCCTGAACAACATTCCAATGTACGAACAGGAATATCAAGACTTCTAAATAAATCTACAGTATTCTTCCAAAGTTTGTCATACCATGCCATGCTGTCTTCCGGCTTACATATAACAATCATTTCCTGCTTTTCAAACTGATGTATTCTGTATACTCCTCTTTCCTCAATTCCATGAGCACCTTTTTCTTTACGGAAGCAAGGTGAATAACTTGTAAGTGTATAAGGAAGTTCATCCTCTTTAATATGTGTTCCAATAAATTTACCAATCATGGAATGCTCACTTGTACCGATTAAGTAAAGGTCCTCACCTTCAATCTTATACATCATCTGATCCATTTCATCAAAACTCATAACACCTGTTACAACATTGCTTCTAATCATAAATGGAGGAACGCAATATGTGAACCCTCTATCAATCATAAAATCTCTTGCATATGAAATAACTGCTGAATGAAGTCTTGCAATATCTCCCATAAGATAATAGAAGCCATTACCTGCAACATTTCTTGCTGCATCTAAATCTATTCCATTGAATTTTTCCATAATATCTGTATGATATGGAACTTCAAAATCAGGAACAACCGGCTCTCCAAATCTTTCAACCTCAACATTTTCACTATCATCTTTTCCAATAGGAACTGATGGATCGATAATATTTGGAATAATCATCATTCTCTTTTTAATTTCTTCTGCTGTTCTCTTTTCCTCAGCTGTAAGCTCATCAATTCTTGCATTTCCTGCAGCTACTTTAGCCTTTACTTCTTCAGCTTCATCTTTCTTTCCGTCCTTCATAAGTCCGCCAATTAACTTTGACAAACTGTTCTTTTCTGCACGAAGAGATTCAACCTCTTTTTTTATTTTACGGTTTTCCTGATCTAACTCAATTACTTCATCAACAAGAGGAAGTTTGTGATCCTGGAATTTATTTCTTATATTTTGTTTTACAACCTCAGGGTTGTCTCTGACAAATTTAATATCTAACATTTCTTTTCTCCCTTTGCATAAAGATTTTTACTTTTACACGATGTTTCAATTATACCCCCTACACCTTATTTTTTCAAGGATTGTAGCAAACATTATGGAAATGTGTTATACTATTTTTTGTCGAAAAATATATTATACCAATTTTTAAGGGGATGTTCTTATGAATTTAGAATTAATCAACAAAAGACGAAATAACGAGATATGTTCTGATGGTGTAAATACCTTCAAAATTTTTAATAAAGATTATGATAAAAGGCTTGTATTCCTTGAGTCATTTATTACTGCAGAAGTTGAAGCTGACGGTGTAAATGTCCCATCGATTGAAGAAGTCACAAAAATTGATGGAAAGTGGGCTTTTAAATCTGATATTATTAAGGGAAAAACTCTTTTTGACCTAATTAAAGAAAGTCCTAAGGATGTTGATAAATATTTAGATAAAATGGTTGAGATTCATACTTCAATTCACAAGCACAAATGTCCTAAACTTCCTATACAGAAGGAGAAACTTACAGACTACATTAATGCCTCTGAACTGGATGAAGGTATGAAAATTGATCTATTAGACATGCTCAACACATGCCCTAAGCATAGAAAACTAGTACACGGTAACTTCACACCACATAACGTTGTTATAACTGATAATGGTTATTACATTACTGACTGGAATCATGCCACACAAGGCAGTGCCAGTGCAGATGTTGCCCGTACATACATTTGGATGTTAATGAACATGCCTGATTACGCTGATGTTTACTTAAAGAAGTTCTGCGACTCAACAAACACAGCATCTAAATATGTTCGTAACTGGATTCCTATTGTAGCCGCTGCAAGACTTGGCAAAAGAGTATCCGAAGAAGAAGGTGTATTAAAAAGCCTTATTTCAGTAGTTGAATATTAAAAAATAAATATAAAAAAAGAAGAGTGTTATTTTAAACGATAGGCAGTATTTCTAAATCTTTGTGAGCATAGTTGCAATTGCGAAGCATTGTCTGAAGTCGCGTAGCAACTGAGTTTGCGGGATCAATTGCTAATAAACGGTGCAACAAAGATAGAAATACAACGTGTTTCAAATAACACTCTTCTTTTTTTATATTTATTTTTTAATATTTGACTACTGAAACTACACTCTTATAATTTCAACTCCTCCAGCTTTTACTGTTCCAGTTAATTCTAACGTAACATCATTTATTGCTTCCTCATATGGCTCACCTTTAGGTGTTTCTACAGCTCCGGCAAAACAGTTAACACGGTTTTCCAGTTTCCAACTCTTTGGTATGTATATCTCCATACCTCCCGCTACACATTCAATTCTCATATATATTCTGTCTCCGGCAGCTACAGCTTTATCCAAATATACTCCTATACCTCCATATTTATTTATAATTTCCACACTCTTTAAATTTTGTGAGTCTATATATTTTTCAGCACCTGAAAATCTGTTCATATGATATACATGTTCACCATCTGCATGACTTTGTTGTGTTCTGTTTGTTCCGTACTCAGTATTTTTTTTGTTTGTATTATCCTGATTTTCAAATTGATTGTAATTTGTATTGCCAAAATTTCTATGTTCCTGACTATTTGCACCATTTGAATATTTATTTTCCCACTTTTTTCTTTTACATCCTTTAAATATCATTGATGTACCTATTGATAACAAAATTGCTGCACCTATAACAGGCCACGGTGTTATTTTTTCAATGCCAAGTTCCTTATCCCATACAATAGCAAGAATGGCGATTGGGAAAAATATATTAAAACTTTCACCCTCTGCCAGCCCCTTTACAAACCATACTCCCATAAAACCGGATAATATCACATTTGTTACCATTGTTCCCTGAATAATATCCATTCCACTTAACAGCCAAAGAATTGCTATGGCTATTATTAACAATCCCCAAAATACTCCCCTTGATTTTTTCATCTTATATTCCTCATTTCCTCTATTTTACTTTTTAAAGGTTTATAATAACCTCTCGAAACAAATATATGTTTATAGGTATCCTTAAATTCTATCTTACTTGAAGCCGTCAGGTTTCTTTTAATTGCATATATTTCTTTTGAATTTACAATCGCTGATTTTGATATTCTTATAAAGTAATGTGGAAGTAATTGTTCCAGTTCATATAATTTATGCTTTGTGTTAAACATGTCATTTCTTGTATGAGCCTTAATAAATTCACCTTCTGTTTGAAAGAATATAATTTCATCTACCGGTACATAATATTCCTTTCCCTCCGAAACCAATTCCATTTTCATATTTTTGGTTGAATAACTATTTATGGCATTTTGTAACCTAAGTACTTCATCTGTAATTTCATTTCATTTAATAATTATTTCATTTTCACTGCATTTTTTATCAATATCAATAGTAATCTTCATTGCAATTCCCTTTGAATATATGTTTCATACTAATATCTTATTTTATCACAATATATTTGTAAATATATTTACTCTAACAGGTAATAATTTAGGGGCAACAGGTAATAATTTAAAATAATAAAATTCCCTTAAAAGTTAAATTAAAATCTAACAATTAAGGGAATTTATATTGTTATTAAGTTTACATAACTTTATTTTAGTAATTAATTGCCTTCTCTAATGCCTTCTTTTCCTCTTCTCCAAGAGTTGCATAAGCTTCACCTTTGATTATTTCCTTTATATATGTGTAACTACTGTCACGACCGTGCATTGTGTTAAGAATAAATCCTGTGTTGTTATCATCTAACAGACAAAGCGCAAAACTTAAGTTTCCCCCCATCTCTTTAAATGCATCGTATTTTACAATTCCTAATTTGTGGAATGATGATGTTATACCATGAATTGTAGCTTCATATTTAGCTTCATTCTTTTCGTAAGCTTTTTCCAATTTATCCATTTGCTGAAAATTTTCTTCGATTGCTGCTGAAAGATTTTCCGCATTTTTTCCTTTCATAAACTTTTCGTATCTATTCATCAATCTAGATATTTTTTTGTTCTGCTTAATATGTAATATTAAGAAGATTAAAAATAAAACTAAAGTTACACCTAAAAATATATATTCTTTCATTTTTTCTCCTTCTGTCTTCTACAACATATTATATAGTTTATTATACTTTTTTAAATTTGTATACTTTCAAATAATTCCAATAATCTCTCAAGTTCTTCAGGTGAATAATATTCTATTTCAATTTTTCCCTTACCATTCTTTTTATTATTAATTGAAACCTTTGTTCCTAATTTTTCTCTTAACTTATCGGATAAAGAATTATATATTGCTGCCTCGCTTGATGGAATAGGAAGTTTTGACTGTTTTGGATTCAAAATTGATTTAACCAGTTTTTCTGTTTCCCTAACACTCAAACCATTTTCTGCAATTTTTTTAGCAGCTTCCAACTGTAACTCTTCCTGCTCTAAAGAAAGTAACGCTCTTGCATGTCCCATGGAGATTTCATTATTAACCAACATATTTTGAACTTCTTCAGTTAATTTTAAAAGTCTCATTGAGTTTGCAATTGCTGTTCTTGATTTTGACACCCTTTTTGCGAGTTCATCCTGTTTTAGATGATATTCATCAATTAAGCTCTTATATGCAAGAGCTTCTTCTATTGGATTTAAATCACGTCTCTGTATATTTTCAATTAAAGCAATCTCCATAACTTCTTGTGGAGAAAATTCTTTAATAATTACGGGAACTTCCTTTAATTTAGCAAGTTTTGCGGCTCTCCATCTTCTTTCACCTGCTATTATCTCGTAATAATCTTCTTTTTTCTGTACAACGATTGGTTGAATAATTCCAAATTGTTTAATTGAATCTGCTAATTCTTCCAATGCTTCTTTATCAAAATTTTTTCTAGGCTGATCTCTATTTGGTTCAATATCTGAAATTTTCATCATAGTATCAGCAGGTACCTTTACCTCTTTTACAACTTCCTTAATAACTTCCTTCACTTCAACCTTCTTTGTAGAAGCTTTTTTAGTTTTAGAAGTACCGCTATCCGGTATTAATGAATCAATTCCTTTACCTAATCCATTACGTTTTACTGCCATTATTTACCTCTTTCTATGGTTTACATAATTTTAACTATTAATTACTTCTTTTGCAAGTTTCTGATATGCTATTGAACCTGCTGACTTTTTATCATACATATGAATTGGTAATCCATAACTTGGTGCTTCAGCAAGTCTTACATTTCTTGGAATAACAGTGTCATATATCTTTAAATGAATGTTTTCTTTTACATTTGCTATTACATCAGCTGACAAGTTAGTTCTTGAATCATACATTGTAAATACTATTCCATCAATTTCCAGTTTATCATTTAATCTATCCTGAATAAGATTTATTGTATGTATCAACTGTGACAATCCTTCTAATGCATAGTATTCGCACTGTATTGGCACAATTACTGAATCTGCCGCCGTCATTGCATTTACTGTAAGTACATTTAATGATGGTGGGCAGTCTATTATAATGTAATCATATAAATCCTTAATACTATCCAAAATATTTTTTAATATAAATTCTCTACCTTCCACTCCAATTAAATCAATCTCTGCACCTGATAAATTTACATTTGAAGGTAATACATTCAAATTATCAACTGCACTCTGTGTAAGACATTCAGATACAGTACATTCTTCAAGGAATAATTCATAAACTGTATTTTCTAAATTTTGCTTTATAATTCCTACACCACTTGTTGCATTTCCCTGTGGATCAATATCAACCAATAACACTTTCTTTCCCAGTTCTGCTAAACATGAGGAAAGATTTATTGATGTAGTCGTTTTTCCAACTCCACCTTTCTGATTAGCTATTGCAATAATTTTTCCCATTGTTTTTCCTTATATTAGTAAATTATTACTAATATCCCTTTCTTCCTAAATATAGTCTATTGTTCACAAGCCCCGTTTGTTCATTCTACCACATATATATTCTATTTTCTATATTATATTTAACTTTATCAATGTTTCACGTGAAACATCTGTTTCAAATTGGTCCTTATATTGTCATAAAATCAGCATATTACTTCTAATTTTATTCTAATACTATAAGTACTTTATTTCAGTGTAATGTTTCACGTGAAACATTACACTTCATATATAAAATAAGAGCTAATAAATATCTAAATATTCATCAGCTCCTATTTTACTTCTATTCATTTTCGATTATATTGATAATATTATCTATTTCTATTTTTGTTCTGTCCGGATCAACATTACATATTGATTTACAAAACCTTAATTTATCAATAATATTTATTTTTTCATTATCTTTCTCAATGGATATTATCTCATTTGAATCATCAGTTGATACAATTTCCACCTGCTCCTTATCTGATGTTTCACGTGAAACATCACTGTTTCTTGCATTTTCTATACATAAATTTACAATGTCTAATTCATTTTGTATTTTATTTATTAATCTTTGTATTGATTCATTTTCAGTTAGATAAGCATTTATTCTAATTTCTAAATCATTTATTTCCTGATTTCTAAATCCACCTTCACCTCTTGTTTTTACTGAAAATATTTTTGATGCTTCATCTACAGATGAATCTATTTCTTTTATTTTATTATTTGATTCTACAATAGCAATTAAATTGTGTTCCATTTTTTCTTTATTCTTTTCTAATCTGCTATTTAGAATATCAGCTCTCTTTTCTAAGTATTCAAGTAACATTATTTACCTCATTTAATTGGCTTCTTTGATGGTACTCCTGCTTTTCTTGGAAAATTAGAAGGAGTATTTTTTTTCTTTTCAATCGTAACAAATGTTCTTTTTATATCTGAACATGGCAATGATACTATTGTTTTATTATTAATATTTCCGCCTAATAAATCTATAGCTTTTCCTGCCTCGTTTATTTCTTTATCACTTAATTCTGATTTATAACTTATAAATTTTCCTGACAACTTTACAAAAGGAATACAGTATTCTGATAAAGAAGAAAGATTCGCTACTGCTCTCGATACACATAAATCATATTTTTCTCTATATTCTTTATCTTTTCCGTAGTCTTCAGCTCTTCCATGTATTGTACTTATATTATCAAGTCCAAGTTCATTTATCACTTCATCTAAAAACAATAATCTCTTCTTCAATGAATCCAATAATGTAACCTTTAAATGTGGAAACATTATTTTTAGCGGTATTCCCGGAAAACCTGCTCCAGTTCCTACATCAATTACTGTTTCATATTTATTCATATCAGTTACAGAACTTAAAAGCAAACTATCTAAAAAGTGTTTAATCATTACTTCATCTAAATCTGTAATGGCAGTTAAATTCATTACTTCATTTTTTTTAATCAACAATTCATAATATTCTTCAAATTGTTTTTTTTGATTTTCAGATATTTCTAAATTTAACTCATGTATTCCTTTTTCTAATAATTCAATTCCGTGCATTAGTTCCTCACTTATTTTTACTTTGCTTTATTCTGTTCCATATATATAAGTAATACTGATATATCAGCAGGTGACACTCCTGAAATTCTTGAAGCCTGTCCTATACTTATAGGTTTATAAAAGGCTAACTTCTGTGCAGCCTCAATTCTCAAACTTCCAACTTTTGAATAATCAAAGTCTTCAGGTATTTTTTTATTTTCAAGTTTTTTGAAATTTTCGACCTGTTTCTTTTGTCTTTCAATATATCCTTTATACTTTATATTTATATTAACCTGTTCTCTTACATCATCTGATAACTCAGGTCTTTCATGATCTAATGGTTTTATTAAATCATAATTAAGTTCAGGTCTTCTTATTAGTTCTGCAAGAGTTGTCGCTGTTTTAAGCGGTGAGCTGTTAAGAGATTCAAGTATATCCTGATTTTCTTTAGCTGCACCAATTTTATAATTTTCCAGTCTTTCAATTTCTTCATCAATTAATTTTTCCTTTTTGCAGACATAACCATATCTTTCTTTATCAACAAGTCCTACTTCATATCCAATTTTAGTAAGTCTCATATCAGCGTTATCCTGTCTCAAAAGCAATCTGTACTCTGCACGGGAAGTCATCATTCTATATGGTTCATGGCTTTCCTTTGTTACAAGGTCATCAATCAAAACTCCAATATATCCCTGAGATCTGTCAATTACTAAAGATTCCTTATTTTGAATATATCTTGCCGCATTGATTCCTGCAATAATACCCTGAGCTGCAGCCTCCTCATATCCTGAACTTCCATTAAACTGTCCTGCACTAAATAATCCTTTAATATTTTTAAATTCGAGATTAGGAAGTAACTGTCCATATTCTATACAATCATATTCTATGGCATATGCATTACGTACTATCTTTGCATTTTCAAGTCCCGGTACAGTATGATACATTGCATATTGAACATCTTCAGGAAGGGATGATGACATACCACCTAAATACATTTCATTTGTATATAATCCTTCAGGTTCAATAAATACCTGGTGTCTGTTTTTATCTGCAAATTTAACAACTTTGTCTTCAATAGATGGACAATATCTTGGACCTGTTCCCTCAATCATTCCTGAAAACAATGGTGATCTGTCTATATTATCCTTTATTATTTTATGGGTTTCTTCATTTGTATAAGTAAGCCAGCATGAAATCTGTTCTTTTTGTATACTTTCAGGGTCTGTTGTAAATGAGAAAGGTACTATTCTTTCATCACCAAACTGCTCTTCCATTTTACTAAAGTCAATTGTACGTTTATCAACTCTGGCAGGTGTGCCAGTTTTAAATCTGCGCATTTTTATTCCATTTGCAATTAATGAATCCGTTAAATGATTTGCAGACATAAGACCATTTGGTCCTGTATACTGACATACCTCACCATAAATACATTTAGACTTTAAGTAAACACCTGTTGCAAGAACAACTGCCTTTGCATAATAAGTAGCACCGGATATAGTTTTTACACCTTTTATAACTCCATCCTCTACAATTATTTCTGATACTTCTCCCTGTTTAATTGTTAAATTATCAGTATTTTCAAGAGTCTTACGCATTTCACGGGTATAATTTTGTTTATCTGCCTGAGCTCTTAAAGAATGTACAGCCGGACCCTTTGATTTATTAAGCATCTTTGATTGTATAAATGTCTTATCAATATTCTTTCCCATTTCACCACCAAGGGCATCTATTTCTCTTACTAAATGTCCCTTTGATGTTCCACCTATATTAGGATTACATGGCATAAGTGCTATACTATCTACACTTACCGTAAAACAAATTGTTTTAAATCCAAGACGTGCACCCGCCAACGCTGCCTCACATCCGGCATGTCCTGCACCTATTATTGCAATATCATAATTTTCTTCAATCTTTAACATTTCTTTATCTCTCTTAATATCATTTAATATTTATTTACCCATACAAAACTTAGAAAAGATTTCATTAACTAAATCATCTTCTACGCTTTCACCTATAATTAAACCAAGATAGGTATATGCATCCATTAAATCAATGGAGTAGAAATCTTCCGGCATTCCATTTTCCACAGAATCCTTAACTTTACATAAACTATCATATGCATTGTCTAATGCTTCTTTATGCCTTGAATTAGTTATGTAAACCTGATCATTGTATGAAACTTTTCCGGAATAGAACAGATTTCTAATTTCATCTTCAAGTAAATCCATTCCTGTTCCTTCTTTTGCTGAAAATATTATTACATCTCTGCCTGATTCTTTCTTTAATTTTTCTACATCAATTACCATATTAATATCAGATTTATTTATCAATATAATAGCTTGCTTATCCTTTATTAATTCAATAATTTCTTTATCATTTTCATCAATAACCCTTGATCCATCCACAACATAAATTACTAAATCAGCTTTTGATGCAATTTCTTTAGCTTTACTTACACCAATCTGCTCAACTTTGTCATCAGTATTTCTTATTCCCGCTGTATCAATAATTTTAAGACTCAGACCATTTAAATTAATATTTTCTTCAAGAGTATCTCTTGTTGTTCCTTCAATATCAGTTACAATAGCTCTTTCTTCTCCAAGCATCAGATTAAGAAGTGAAGATTTTCCTGCATTAGGTTTACCTAATATAACAGTTTTAATCCCTTCTTTCATAATTTTTCCATTATCGAAAGTATCTACTAATTTCTTAATATCTGACATATCCTTATTAAGCATTTTTCCTATTTCATCCTGATATCCATCAAGACTAATATGCTCCGGATCATCTAAAGCTGACTCTATAAACGCAATATGATAAATTATGTCACTTCTTATTTCTTTTATCTTGTCTGAAACTCCACCCTTTAACTGTTCAATAGAACTGGTAAGTGCAAAATCATTGCTTGAATTAATTAAATCCATAACAGCTTCAGCCTGAGATAAATCTATTCTTCCATTAAGAAATGCCCTCTTTGTAAATTCTCCCGGCTCTGCATTTCTGGCACCATTCTTTATAACAAGTCTGAGAACCTTTTGAAGTATCAGCATTCCTCCATGACAATCTATTTCCACTGTATCTTCCCCTGTATAAGAATGAGGATTTTTCATAACAATGACCAAAACCTGATCAATCATTTTTTTTCCATCCATTATACTTCCAAAATGTACAGTATGACTTTCAACATCTTTTAATTTTTTGCCTTGTTTTTTAGATTTAAAAATTTTATCAGCAATTTCAATAGCTTCATCACCACTAATTCTTATAATTCCAATCCCCGAATTACCGGCTGATGTAGAAATTGCAGCTATAGTTTCAGTTATCTTCATAAACCACCTGCATATTTTATAATATATGAAATACATAACGCACTTCACTAACTTTAAAGTATACCACAATGATACTTTTTAGTAAAAGAAATAATTATAATAATTACAATATAAAAAGGACTGCAGCGAAAGCCACAATCCTTCATTCTAAAAATAACTCAAATTATTTTTTTAATATAACTACTACATGTCTGTAAGGTTCTTCACCCTCACTCTTAGTAGTACAGTATTTATCATTCTGTAATGCTGAATGAATAATTCTTCTTTCGTATGGGTTCATTGGTTCAAGAGCTACAGGTTTCTTAATTCTCTTAACCTTTAATGAAATATTTCTTGCAAGATTTTCAAGAGTTGCTTTTCTTCTTTCTCTGTAGTTTTCAGTATCAAGTTTAACTCTGTTGAATTTTTCGCTTTCTTTATTTACTACAAGACTTACAAGATACTGTAATGAATCAAGTGTCTGACCTCTTTTTCCAATAAGTATTCCCATATCATCACCTATAACATTAATGTTAATTGTGTTTTCCTTTTCACCTTCAACAACATTAATATCAAGTTTAACTGTAAGTTCCATTGCTGAAAAAATCTTATTTAAGAACTCTCTTGCAATGTCTTCAATTGACTGATTTTTTCTTGCTTTTATAATTGCTGCTTTGCTTCCAATACCTAAGAAACCGTTAGATCCTTTTTCAACAACTTCATAATCTAACTTATCTGCAGATATTCCAAGTTCTACGCAGGCATTAGTAATAGCTTCATCTACATTCTTGCCTTTATATTCCTTATATTCCATGATTTACACCTCTATCTTTTATCGTTTTTCTTATTATATTCATTTACAAGTTTTGCCTTTGAAGCAATTGATCCTTCTTTTGATGCCATTGCTTCTTTTGCTTTTCTGATTTTTTCTTCTTTTTCAGATGCTGTCATACCTGAATTACTTGTCATTGATCTTGTGTTTGTCTGTGAAGCTTCAAGAACCTTTTCCCTGTAAATGCCTTTTTTTTCTTTACGCTTTTCAGCTTTTTTTGCAGCTTTTTCTTTGTTTGCTTCCACAATATCATTAACATCTATTTTTTTCATATGAATATTAATAAATACCTGTTGAAGCATCATAATAAGTGAACCTGCCATCCAGTAAAGTCCAATACCTGCTGATAAAATCCAACACATATATATTGACATTAAAGGCATAAGAAAATTCATAACCTTCATTGAACTTGCCATTGGATTATCCTGTGCACCTGCTACCTTATTAAGTCTCTGTGATAACTGTACACTTAATAACTGGAATAAACCTGCAAGAATAGGAATAATCAAAGCTACTATTAAAGTAATTGTTCCTGCCTTAAACATGTCTCCAGGTGACATTCCAAGGTTAAGTCCAAAGAAATTATTAATACTTCTTATATTTTCAGCTGCACCTTTGTCAGCAGCATTCAAAATTGTATCAATTGTAGTACCTTTAGTTAACTTAACAGTTCCACTTGTTCTTGATGCATATCCTGTCATAGCATCTATACATCCGTTTAATTTATCAGTAGATAAATCTTTAGCAAGTTTATCGAGTCCAAAGAACTGTTTCATATGTGATAAATCTAATCCGTAAAGAACTTTTAAATATAAGTCTTTTACAGGCTGAACATATGCAGGTATGTTCATAATTACTCTATACAATGCAAAAAGAATAGGAATCTGAATAATAAGCTGTAAACAACTTCCTGTAGGAGATGTTCCATACTTATCATAAACGGCCTTTATTTCTTCCTGCTGTGCCAACTGAGACTGCTGGTCTTTTCTATTTTGATATTTTTTCTGAATAGCTTGAATTTCAGGAGTCATTACAGAATTAAGTTTCATTGTTTTCTGTTGCTTTATCTGCATAGGAAGCATTAACATTCTTACTACAAAAGTAAAAATTATAATACAAAAACCTATGTTATGAATTCCTAAATCGTAAATTCCTTCTAAAATTTTACCTAGAATTAATGCAAAAGGTCTAAGTATACCACCTGTCTGAGTGGCAATAATAAAATTGTCCATTAAATCCTCCTATAGATTATGGAACAGGATCATATCCACCCTTATGGAAATGATTACATCTAAGTATCCTTCTTACAGCAAGATAAGATCCTTTTATTGGTCCATATTTTTGTAAAGCCTCAAGTGCATATTGAGAACATGTAGGTATAAATCTACAACTCGGTGTTCTTTTCATAGGGGAAATAAATTTTTTATAGAACTTAATAAGACCTATTAAAACAAAATTTATTGCCTTACCTATATTTTTAAAAATTAATTTTAATCTTTCCATAATAAACATCTCTTTTATTCTCAATTATAAGGCTTTGCTTTCCAATTAGTTACAAATTTCATCTTACCCTTCTAAGATGTTCTGAATTTTTCCTAAGTGCATTAAAGCACTTTCTATTGTATTAAATTTTTCGTCCCTGGCAGTAGTTCTTACTACCACGACTATGTCCAAACCACTATTGAACATATTCTTATTTAGTCTGTAGCTCTCTCTAACTAAGCGGGTCAGGTGATGTCTTACTACACTATTTCCTACTTTTTTGCTGACTGTAATACCTAATCTGTTAATGCTTAAGTTATTTGGTAAAACATACATAACTAAATATTTGTTTGCCTTTGATTTTCCATTTCTATAAACTTTTTGGAAATCAATATTCTTTTTTAATGAAGTATATTCTTTCATATAAATCTCCATGAAACAAAGAAAGGTCACATCGAATGTGACCTAAGCTGATAATTTCTTTCTTCCCTTTGCTCTTCTACTAGCAAGAACTTTTCTACCGCCTGCTGTGCTCATTCTTTTTCTAAATCCATGAACTTTTGATCTCTGTCTTTTCTTTGGCTGAAATGTCATTTTCATAGTACGGCACCTCCTTTTCTGTTCTATAGTAAAACATCGTTACAATTACTATTTAAAGATAATCGCAGTCAATTATTGATTAAACCACATTTTTTCAATAAATTCAAGTATTTTTTACTATATATAACAATTTTTATAAAATGTATTATTATTTGGTTTACATATTATTTTTTATAATTTACATAAAGTTATCATCGTAATGTTAATAAAATGTTAATAACTTTTGTTTTTTTGTGGCTTTTTTAGCCATTTTATCGTATTTTTCTTTTTTAATGTTAATAACTTTATTTTACTAATTAACATTAATTATATTTTATGTAAATTATTTTACTGATATTTTTTTGATTTATGTAAATTAAAACCTATTTATTTTTCTTCCTATTATATATATAACCATATTGAAAAAGATACCGTTTTGATGTATTATATTTAAGTGTGGCCTTTTGGCATTTTTACACTTTTTAGGAGGATTAAATTTTGATTGATATAAATGAAAAATGGCCTGAAATTTTAGATTTTTTAAAAACAGAATATGAAATTCAGGAAGTTGCTTTTCAAACTTTTATTTTGCCATTAAAAGTGCATTCTTTTGATGACAAAAATATTACTTTGGTTTTTACCGGAGGAAGTGGTATTGGTGGACTTTCATATGTAAACAAACGTTATTATGATTTTATCGTTTTAGCAATATCCATTATTACAGGTGAGGAGTATAACGTAAATATATATCTTCCTGGCAATGTAGAAAAATTTTATGCCAATACTGAAAATGACACTTCTGAGAATCTTGCTGATATAGAATTAGAACAGCGTATAAAAGATGCTAACCTTGACAAGAGATTTACATTTGAATCTTTCGTTGTAGGTAACAATGCAGTTGCCCAGGCTACATCTCTTGCAGTTGCTGATTCACCAGGTGAAGCCTATAATCCACTTTTTATATACGGTGGTGTTGGTCTTGGTAAAACACATCTTATGCAGTCCATAGGTAACTTTATTTTAAATAACAACCCGACTGCAAAGGTACTTTACACAACTACAGAGAGTTTTACTAATGAAGTTATTGATTTACTGGGAAGACAGAAAACAAATCAGGATGACATTATTGAATTTAGAAAAAAATATAGAAATGTAGATGTTTTATTAATTGATGATATTCAGTTCATTTCAAAAAAAGACAGAACTCAGGAAGAAATTTTCAATACCATCAATGAACTTTTATTAAAACATAAACAGATTGTTTTTACTTCAGATAGAAAACCAGAAGAAATAGAAGATATTGCCGACAGACTTACAAGTCGTTTTCAGCAGGGATTAACTGTGGACATACTTAATCCTGACTACGAGACGAGAATGGCAATTCTCAAAAAATACGCTAACACAAAAGGCGTAAAAGTAACTGATGATATGGAAGATCCTGAAAATGTAAAAATTATAGAAGCTTTAGATTATATTGCTACTAATTTTGTTTCTAACGTAAGAGAGCTTGAAGGATCCCTTAATAATGTTATTGCTTTTTCAAAAATCAGTAACAAACCTATATCAAAGGAATTTGCAATAGAAACTTTAAAGGTAGACAACACAGATAAGAAAATAACCTGTGAATCTATTATTGATACTGTAGCTGAACATTTTCAGATATCCGTGGCTGACATCTGCTCTCAGAAAAGAAGTTCAGAAATATCTTTTCCTAGACAGATATGTATGTACCTATGTCGTATATACACAGATGAAAAGCTAGAAACCATAGGCAATTATCTTAATAAGAAGAACCATGCCACTATAAGTTATGGATATAATGAAATAAAAAAGGCCATAGAAACAGATGCTTCAATTAAAGCTACCATAGATGTATTAAAGAAAAAGATAGATCCTAACTAATGTTAATAACTTTGTTAATTAAAGGGTTTTTTAGGTTAATAACCATGATAATAGCATGTTAAATTTAAGTTAATAATTTTTTTGAAGTTTTTATTAGTATAAATTTATACATCACAGATTATCTCTTATAAGTTGATAATTTGTTAATTAATAATGGCTTATTAACAAGTTATTATTTGGTAAAATCCTTTATTTATCGAACTTAAAACGTTTTTTTATCATATTAACGTTGCTTATTATTATTATTATCTAATATTTATTTATTTATATTTTGAAAAAAGGAGATTTACTTATGAAATTAGTTTGTAAAAAGTCAGATTTAATAACAGGCATTAATATTGTAATGAAAGCAGTTTCTTCAAAAACTACAATGTCAATTTTGGAATGTATCTTAATAGATGCAACAGAAGGAGTTATTAAGTTTACAGCCAATGACATGGAACTTGGTATAGAGACAACAGTAGAGGGTGAAATAGCTGAAGCAGGAAGCATTGCAATTGATGCAAAAATCTTTTCTGAAATAGTAAGAAAACTTCCGGATAATGAAGTTATTATAGAAGTTAAAGATGAAACAACTGCTAATATTACATGTGAAAATGCTAAATTTAATATTTTAGTAAAATCAGCAGAGGATTTCTCTTATCTTCCTATTATAGAAAAGAAAGATAAAATAACTATCTCACAGTTTTCATTAAAAGAAATTATAAGACAAACAATTTTTGCTATTAATGATGCTGAAAAGAATAAGCTTCTTACAGGTGAACTTTTTGAAGTTACAGGAAATAAACTCAAAGTAGTTGCATTGGATAAATTTAGAATAGCAATTAGAAATATAGAATTAAAAGAAGACTTTGGAAACTTTAAGGTATTAGTACCCGGTAAATCTCTTAATGAAATAAGTAAAATTCTTACAGGTGGAGTTGATGATGATGTAAATATTTATTTTACTGATAATCATATACTTTTCGAATTTGATAGCACAATTGTTGTTTCAAGATTAATTGAGGCAAATAATTATTTTGATACTGATAAGATGATAAGTAATGATTACAAAACAAAGATAGCCATCAATAAGAAAGAAATGGCAGATTGTATTGACAGAGCTACTCTTCTTATAAAAGACGGAGACAAGAAACCTGTATTTTTGTCAATTAAAGATACAGAACTTGAATTGAATATTAATACATTTATTGGATCAATGGATGAAAGTATTCCTATTTCAAAAGAAGGTGAAGATATTTTAATAAGCTTTAATCCAAAATTCCTTATAGATATATTAAGAGTTTTAGATGTTGAACAGGTTGAAATGTACTTTAGCAATCCTAAAGCACCTTGCTTTATAAGAGATGAAGAAGGAAGTTACATTTATATAGTTTTACCTGTTGTACAGTAAAAAAGGAGGTTTTCATATTCCATTGGGAAATATGATTTGGTTAAAATTGGAAAAATTGGTTATAAATATAAAAGATGAATATATAAAATTAGGTCAGGCATTAAAATTAGCCGGGTTAGTTGATTCAGGTGTAGATGCAAAGTTTGTAGTACAGGATGGATTGGTTAAGGTAAATGGTGAAATTGACACAAGACGTGGTAAGAAACTTTATCCTGGAGATAGTTTTGAATATAAAGGAACCGTGGTAACTGTAGAATAATGATAGTTAAAAGAATAGAATTAGATAATTTCAGAAATTATGAATTACTAAAACTTGATTTAGATGGAAAAACAAACATTTTATATGGAAATAATGCCCAGGGAAAAACAAATATACTGGAATCTGTATATGTTTGCAGTACAACTAAATCCCATAGAACCAATAAAGATTCAGAATTAATAAATCTGAATGCAGATGAAAGTCATATAAAGCTGATTTTAGAAAAAAATAAAAGAGAACAGAGAATAGATATTCATTTAAGAAGAAATAAAACAAAAGGCATTGCCATAAATGGCATTCCGATAAAAAAGGCAAGTGAATTATTTGGTCTTTTTAATGTTGTTATTTTTTCTCCGGAAGATTTATCAATAATAAAAAACGGTCCGGCCGAAAGAAGAAAGTTTATGGATATTGAACTTTGTCAGTTAGATAAAATATACGTTTATAATTTAACTAATTATAACAAAATAGTAACTCAGCGAAACAGACTTTTAAAGGACATATATTTTAAGCCTGAACTTGAACAGACATTAGATGTCTGGGACATGCAGCTTGCTGAGTATGGTTCTAAAATAATAAAAAGAAGAGAAAAGTTTATTGAAGAGATAAATGAGATTATAAATCCTATTCATTGTAAGCTTACAAGCAAAAAAGAAAATATAAATGTAGTGTATAGCAAAAACTGCAAAGCAGAAGATTTGTATAACAGACTTTTAGAAAACAGAAAAAAAGATATAAAAGTAAAGTCAACGTCAGTTGGTCCTCACAAAGACGATATTTTATTTTTTGATTTAAATGATGAAAATAAAAATATTAGAGTTTATGGAAGTCAGGGGCAACAAAGAACAGTTGCATTGTCTTTAAAACTTGCTGAAATAGAACTTGTAAAATCACTTATAAATGACACTCCTGTATTGTTGCTGGATGATGTTTTATCGGAATTGGATTCAACAAGGCAAAATCATTTATTAAAAAGCCTTGATGATATACAAACAATTATAACATGTACGGGGTTAGATGATTTTATTGAAAATAGATTTAAAATTAATAAAATATTCCAGGTAAAAAATGGAAAAGTAGAGGAAAAAACAGTATAAACTGAAAGGAGTTACGAATGGGTAACAACACAAATGTAGAAAATGAATATGGTGCAGATCAGATCCAGGTATTGGAAGGACTTGAAGCAGTAAGAAAAAGACCGGGTATGTATATTGGATCTACATCCTCAAGAGGACTTCATCATCTTGTATATGAAATAGTAGATAATGCTGTAGATGAAGCTCTGGCTGGATATTGTGACATTATTGATGTACAAATCAACAAAGATAATTCTATAACAGTAAGAGATGATGGACGTGGTATTCCTACAGATATTAATACGAAGACAGGAAAACCTGCAGTTGAAGTTGTATTTACGGTACTTCATGCCGGAGGAAAATTCGGTGGTGGTGGATACAAAGTATCAGGCGGACTTCATGGTGTAGGTGCTTCAGTTGTTAATGCATTATCTAAGTGGCTTGAGGTAAAGGTATGTCGTAACGGAGATGTTCATTATCAAAGATATGAGTATGGTCATGTAGTTGAGCCATTAAAAGTTATAGATAAATGTGATGAAAACTTTACGGGAACAGAAGTAACTTTCCTTCCTGATGACAGTATTTTTGAAGATACGATTTATGATTATAAAGTGCTTGAAACAAGACTTAGAGAAACAGCATTCTTAACAAAGAATCTTAAAATTATTTTACGCGACGTAAGGGAAGAGGAACCTATAGAAAAAACTTTCCATTATGAAGGTGGTATAAAAGAATTTGTAACTTACTTAAATAAAGGTAAGACAGCACTTTATGATGATGTTATTTATTGTGAAGGAACAGTTAATAATGTATATGTAGAAGTTGCAATGCAGCATAATGATGCATATAACGAAAATACGTTAAGTTTCGTAAATAACATTAATACACCTGAAGGTGGTATGCAGGTAGAAGGCTTTAAGAGAGCACTTACTAAAACATTAAACAATTATGCAAGAAACAACAAAATTTTAAAAGAAAAAGAAGATAATTTGTCCGGCGAGGATTTCAGAGAAGGTCTGACTTGTATAATAAGTGTCAAAATAGAAGATCCACAGTTTGAAGGACAGACAAAACAGAAATTAGGAAACAGTGAAGCAAGAACAGCTGTTGATGGTGTTGTTAGTGAACAACTTACTTATTATCTTGAACAAAATCCTGTTATAGCAAAGACAATTTGCGAAAAAGCAGTTCTTGCACAGCGTGCAAGAGAAGCAGCGAGACAGGCAAGAGAAACAACCCGTAGAAAGACGGCTCTTGATGTGGCAGCTCTTCCGGGAAAATTAGCTGACTGTTCAGATAAAGATCCGAAGAAGTGTGAAATATTCATAGTAGAGGGTGATTCCGCCGGTGGCTCTGCAAAAAAAGCAAGAGTAAGAGCTACACAGGCAATTCTTCCACTTCGTGGAAAAATATTAAATGTAGAAAAAGCAAGAGTTGATAAAATAATGCAGAATGCTGAAATTCGTGCAATGATTACTGCATTTGGTACAGGTATATATGATGAGTTTGACATAAGCAAACTTCGATATGACAAAATCATTATAATGACTGATGCCGATGTAGACGGAGCTCATATTGATACATTAATGCTTACATTTTTCTATAGATTTATGCCTGAATTAATAAAAGAAGGACATGTTTATCTTGCAATGCCTCCTCTTTATCAGGTTACAAGAAACAAAAAAAATTATTATGCTTATAGTGATGAAGAATTAAACAAAATTCTTACGGAAATAGGTCGTGATAATCAAAATAAAATTCAGCGTTACAAAGGTCTTGGAGAAATGGATGCTTCCCAGTTATGGGAAACAACAATGGACCCTAAGACGAGAATATTAAAACAGGTAAAAGTTAATGACGATACATTAACAGAGATAGATGCAACATTTAATACTCTGATGGGAGATGAAGTAGAACCTAGAAGAGAATTTATTGAAGCAAATGCAAAATTCGTACAGAATCTTGATATATAGGAGGTAATTTAAGTGGACGATAAAATTTTTGATAGAATTCATGAAGTAGACTTAAAAGAAACAATGGAAACCTCTTATATTGATTATGCAATGAGCGTTATCGCTGCAAGAGCTCTTCCGGATGTAAGAGATGGATTAAAGCCGGTTCAAAGACGCGTTCTTTATTCAATGGTAGAACTTAATAATGGACCTGATAAGCCACATAGAAAGTGTGCCCGTATTGTTGGTGATACAATGGGTAAATTCCATCCTCATGGTGACAGTTCTATTTATGGTGCATTAGTTAATATGGCACAGGAGTGGAGTACAAGATATCCATTGGTAGACGGACATGGAAACTTTGGTTCAGAAGATGGCGACGGAGCTGCCGCAATGCGTTATACAGAGGCACGTTTAAGCAAAATTTCAATGGAAATGGTGGCAGATATCAATAAAGATACTGTTGAATTTACACCAAACTTTGATGAAACAGAAAAAGAACCAACAGTTCTTCCTGCAAGATACCCTAATCTTTTGGTTAATGGTACAAGTGGTATTGCCGTAGGTATGGCAACTAATATTCCACCTCATAATTTAACTGAAACAATAAATGCAATAATAAAAATAATTGACAATAAAGTAGAAGAGAATAGAGATACTGAAATAGAGGAAGTTATGGAAATTATTAAAGGACCTGATTTCCCTACAGGAGCTACTATTCTCGGAAGAAAAGGCATAGAAGAGGCTTATAGAACAGGACGTGGAAAAATCAGAACCCGTGCCACATCAGAAATAGAAACAATGGATAATGGTAAGAGCAGAATTGTTGTTACTGAACTTCCATATATGGTAAACAAAGCTAAATTAGTAGAAAAAATTGCTAGTTTAGTTAAAGAAAAAAGAATTGACGGAATTACAGATCTTCGTGATGAATCAGATCAGGAAGGCACACGTGTAGTTATAGAAGTACGTCGTGATGCTAATGCAAATGTAATTCTTAATCAGTTATACAAGCACACACAGTTACAGGATTCTTTTGGTGTAATTATGTTAGCACTTGTAAATGGAGAACCAAAGGTTCTTAATTTATTACAGATGCTTGGAGAATATTTAAATCACCAGAAGGATGTTGTTACACGTCGTACAAAGTTTGAATTAAATAAAGCAGAAGAAAGAGCTCATATTATACAGGGCTTATTAATAGCACTTGATAATATTGACGAAGTAATAAAAATTGTTAGAAACTCAAGAACAACAGCTGACGCAAAGTCTGCATTATCAGAGAGATTTGGTTTGTCAGACGCACAGGCACAGGCTATTGTTGATATGAGAATCCGTCAGTTAACAGGATTGGCAAGAGAAGATCTTGAAAATGAATATAAGGAATTAATGGAAAAAATTAGTTACTTAAAGTCAATCTTAGCTGATGAAAACAAGCTTCTTACAGTTATAAAAGAAGAAATGTCAATTGTAAGAGATAAGTTTGGCGACGACAGAAGAACAAAAATTGGAATTGATATTGATTTAGATGATGAGGACCTTATTCCTGAAGAAGATACAGTTATTGCAATGACTAATTTAGGCTACATAAAGAGAATGACTGTAGATAATTTCAAGGCACAGAACCGTGGAGGTAAGGGAATTAAGGGAATGCAGACTATAAATGATGACTTTATAAAGGATATGTTTATGGTTTCAACTCATGATTATATATTGTTCCTTACAAATACCGGTAGAATATATAAATTAAAAGGTTACGAAATTCCTGAAGCAGGACGTACTGCCCGTGGAATGGCTATAGTTAATTTACTTCAATTACAGCCGGGTGAAAAAGTTTCAGCCATGGTTCAGATGAGAGAATTTGAGAATGATAAATATCTCATAATGGCTACAAAAAATGGAACAGTAAAGAAGACTTCAATAAGTGCATACACCAATATAAGAAAGAGTGGTATTCAGGCAATCACATTAAGAGAAGGTGATGAATTAATTGATGTTACAATTTCAGATAACAGTAATAATATTATGCTTGTTACAAAGAACGGACAGGGAATTAAGTTCCGTGAAAGCGATGTAAGAGAAACAGGACGTTCTGCAATGGGTGTAAGAGGTATTGAACTTAAAGGAAATGATGAAGTTATATCAATGCAGCTTGATACAGAAGGTGAATATATATTAATTGTATCTGCTAATGGAATGGGTAAACGTACACCATTTACGGAATTTAAACTACAGAACCGTGGTGGAAAAGGTGTCAAGTGTTATAAGATTACTGAAAAAACAGGCGAAGTAGTAGGTGCAAAAGCTGTAAATGACGGAAATGAAATTATGATGATTACAAACGAAGGTATAGTAATAAGAATATTTGTAGATGATATTTCAGTTCTTGGAAGGGTTACACTTGGCGTAAAACTTATGAATACAGGTAAAAAGGATGATATAGTAGTTGCAAGTATTACAAAAGTTAAGGAAAGCGTAACAGAAGCTGATGCAATAGAAGCAGAAATAAATGAAGAAGACAGTGAAGAAGAAATAACAGAATAAAGAAAAAAGCGGCTCCGGTCGCTTTTTTTCGATAAAATTTATAATATCTTATGATAAATAATAGTAGGAGAATATATTGCAATGAGAGAAATAAATTCCCAGAAAATTACTAAAAACATAAAGGAAATGTGCATTGAAGCAAATCATTTTTTATCCTCAGACATGAAAAAAGTATTTGATAATGCAAAATTAAATGAAAAATCACCATTAGGATGTCAAATATTAGAACAATTGGATGAAAATTTAAAAATAGCCGGAGAAGATATGATACCTATATGTCAGGATACAGGAATGGCAGTTGTTTTTATTGATATAGGACAGGATGTACATATAATAGGAAATAATCTTGAAGATGCAATAAATGAAGGTGTAAGACAGGGATATGTGGAAGGTTATCTTAGAAAGTCAGTTGTTAAAGATCCTCTAATAAGAGAAAATACAAAAGATAATACACCTGCAGTAATACATTATAATATTGTGCCGGGAGAAAATATAAAAATTACAGTGGCACCAAAAGGATTTGGTAGTGAAAATATGAGCAGAGTATTTATGCTAAAACCTGCTGATGGAATAGAAGGAGTAAAAAATGCTGTAATTACTGCCGTAAAAGATGCAGGACCAAATGCCTGCCCACCAATGGTAGTAGGGGTTGGAATAGGTGGTACATTTGAAAAGTGTGCAATACTCGCAAAAAAAGCATTAGCAAGACCGGCAGACAGTGACTCAAATATTGAATATGTTAAAAAAATGGAAAAAGAGTTACTAAACAGAATAAATAAATTAGGAATAGGTCCAGGTGGACTTGGAGGAACTCAGACTGCTTTGGCAGTTAATATAGAAACATATCCTACTCATATAGCAGGTCTTCCAGTAGCAATTAATATATGTTGTCATGTAAACAGACATGTAACCAGAACAATATAAAAATAAACATACATATATATAGAAGAAACAGGAAAGGTAATAGTTAAAATGGATAAAAAAATATCTGCACCTATAACTGAAAAAGATACGGTTAATCTTAATTCAGGAGATTATGTATACATAACAGGAACAATATATACAGCAAGAGATGCTGCACATAAAAGAATGTATGAATCATTAGAAAAAGGAGATAAGCTTCCTATAGAAATGGATAATAATATAATTTATTATATGGGACCTTCACCTGCAAGAGAAGGACGTCCTATAGGATCTGCAGGTCCTACAACGGCAAGCAGAATGGATAAATATGCTCCAAAGCTGCTTGATTTAGGTTTAAAGGGAATGATTGGCAAAGGAAAACGTTCAAAAGAAGTAATTGATGCAATTATAAGAAATAATGCAGTATATTTTGCAGCGGTAGGTGGAGCAGGAGCAATATTGTCTAAATGTATTAAGAAAAGTGAAGTTGTGGCCTATGATGATTTAGGGACGGAAGCAATAAGAAAGCTCTATGTAGAAGATTTTCCATGTATAGTTGTAATAGACAGTAATGGAAATAATCTTTATGAAACTGCAATAGAAGAATATAAGGGATAATAACATAAATAACTGCGAATATTAATATAGAAGAAAAATATAAAAAGCTATATAATATATTTGACAAATAAAGATGGCTATATTATAATAAATATTACACTGCTTATTTAAGTGTAATAATTAAATACTGATTATGTAATCAGGCATGGAGAAATACTCAAGTGGCTGAAGAGGCGCCCCTGCTAAGGGTGTAGGTCGTTTGCGCGGCGCGAGGGTTCAAATCCCTCTTTCTCCGTTTTGAACTCAGACAGTTATGTCTGAGTTTTTTCATATATTAATAAACCTATATATAGGAGGAAGTAATCAATATGAATAAAGTATATTGTTCGACAGGTGCTTTAATAGGACAACCTAATAACAGAGATTATAGATTAATAAGAAAGTATGCAAAAAAATTAGAATGTGACGGATTCGAATTCATGATGTATAGCACATGGTATGGAAAAGAAAAGGAAATAATAAAAGAACTTATAGATACGGGACTTAGTTTTCCAATAATGCATTGTGAAAAACATATAGGAGAATATCTGGGAAAAAATGAGGATGGGGAATATAAAACAGCAAAAGAAAAATTTGAAAAAAACTGCATAATGGCTAAATCAATCGGTGCAAAAAAAATGGTAATGCATCTTTGGGACGGAACATATTCTGATAAAACATTTAAAAACAATTTAAAAGGATATGCTGAAGTGTCAAAAATAGCAAATCAGTATAATATAGATCTTTTAATAGAAAATGTTGTATGTAATTGTTCCAGCCCAATGATTCATTGGATGGAGCTGGTAAAAGAATATCCGGACATACATTTTATATTTGATACAAAAATGGCACAGTTTCATAATGAATTAGAATCAATATATGAAGAAAAAAATGAATATCTATGGAAAAAACATATAAAGCATCTTCATATAAATGATTATGCAGGGGGATATAAAGAATGGGATAAACTAAAAACATTACCTATTGGAGCAGGAAATATAGATTTTTATAGATTTTTTTCTTATATAGATCAAACACAATATAATGGGGATTATACAGTTGAAGCTACAGCATTTAGTAAAAATGGAGAGGTAAATTGTGACATGTTAAATGGGTGTTTTAAATTTATAAAAAAAAATAAAAAAAGTTATTGACAATTATAAACCAAAGTGATAGTATATCTCTTGCACGGCTCAAGAGCCCCTGAAAACAACCAATAAAGTTCTTAAAAAAAATAAAAAACTTTTAAAAAAGTTGTTGACAAGGAAAAACAGTTATGATATACTAATCTGGCTGTCGCAAA
>ERZ857882.651-NODE-651-length-43382-cov-5.530062_pt1 | contig 43382 bp, 34 predicted proteins | sample MGYA00519697_ERZ857882 | MGnify/ENA primary metagenome ERZ857882 (study PRJEB31778, sample SAMEA3449373) | human gut metagenome | biome: human gut; feature: human-associated habitat; material: faeces | place: United Kingdom | collected 2010/2012 ...
TTTATCCATATCTTATGTGATTTTACTAAAAGCGAAGCAAAAAAACATAGAAATATTGAATATATAAGAATACTTGGATTTAATAAAATAGGTAAAAATTATTTAAATAAAATAAAAAAAGAAACTAATGTTCCTATTATTACTAATTTTTCTTCTATTAAAAATGAAATGTTATCTATTGAATTTAGAACTACATGTGTATATGCATCAATTTTTGATGAAGAAAACAAAATAAAGATAATTGAATCTGAATTTAAAAATAAACCAAAAATGAAAGATTAACTTTCATTTTTATTTCTTTTTGCATTAAACATATATTGAAGCGCTAAACCACAATTTTCACCATAATGATCTATTGAATATTTTTTAATTTCTTTTATAGTTTTAATATTATGATTTTCTAACATATATTTTTTTATCCATGTATCGATTGGAAAAACATCAAATCTAGCATACCCAAACAAAAGTATACAAGAAGCAACTTTTTCTCCTATTCCTTTATTATTCATTAAATATGCTAAAGCATCATTAGTATTCATAGTGTCTATATTTTGTAAATCAAATGTTTTATTATTAATTTTATTTACAATTTCGTATATATATTCATCCCTAAATCCAGTTTTTAGGTTTCTTAATTCTTCTTTAGTACAATCTCTCATTTCTTGTGGAGTTGGAAATAAATAATACCTTTTATTTTCAAACATAACTTCTTTACCGTACTTTTCTGATATATTGTTTACTACTTTAGATATCATAGGTACTCTATTATTAGCAGAAATTATATATGAAATAATTGTTTCAAATTTATCTTGTTGTATCATCTTTAATCCATTTGATTTTTCTATTGAGCTTTTTAGATCTGGATTATTTAATATTATTTTGTTATTTATTTTCTCGTAATCTCTATTTAAATCTAAATAATATTTTATAACGTTTTCTAAATTTTCTTCATTATTTGATGTTACATATAAATTATCATTTTCTTGTTTAAGTTTTACTACTCTATCTTTTAAAATTATTATAAATGAATCATTTTCTTCTATAAATCTAAATATTTGTCCACATGTTACTGTATCTTTTAAATTAAAATTATTTACTTTAATTTTTATCATTTATTAATTCCTTATATATTCTACCTTTCTCTTCAAAGTTTTTAAAAGCATTATAACTAGAAGCTGCTGGTGACATTACACAAATATTTTTTGTAACTTCTTTTGCTTTTTTTACTGCATCTTCTAATGTTTCAACCATATAAACATTTTTTGATTTTATTTCTTTTCCTATTTTATATCCTGTATCTGGCATACAAATAAAGTTTTTGATTTTGCTCTTATTAAAGAAATCTATTAAATCATTATAATCTATACCTCTATCCATTCCTCCGAATATAATTGTATCAACATCTTTTAATGCTTCAACACAATTTATTGTAGCTTCTGGTATAGTAGCTATTGCATCATTATAGTATTTAACACCATTAATTGTTGCCACATATTCCATTCTATGTTCTAGTGGTTTAAATTGATTTATAGTATTAATTGTTTTTTGTAAATCTAATTTAAGTAATTCACTTAATCTTAATACAAACATAATATTTGTTAAATTATGTTTTCCAAGTAATAATCTTTCACTATTTGAATCATATATTTTCTTATTATCATAGATTACATAGTTATTTTCTATTTTAAATTCTTTGTTTATATCAATTAAATTAGTTATATAATTTCCATTTTGAACATATTTATCTAATGTTTCATTTGATGAAGTATATAGTCCATAATCACTATTATCTTGGTATTTAAACATATTTAGTTTAGCTAAAAAATAGTGTTCTTTTGATTTAAAAAAGTCCAAATGTTCTTCAAACAAATTAAGTATTATTCCAATATGTGGTGAAGTTTTAACATACTCTAATTGAAGAGCGGCCATTTCTATTACAAGTTTACTATTTTCATTAAATTTTTCTATATAATCAAATATAGGTATTCCTATATTTCCAAGTAAATAAGCATCATATCCTTGAGCTTTTAATACCTTAAAAATTAAACTTGTTGTTGTACTTTTACCTTTTGTACCTGTAATTCCTATAACATTTTGTTTATAAAAATCAAGTGTTAAACCTAATTGTGATGTTATTTTATCTTCAAATTTTGATATATCTAAATCTTTAAATTTAACTCCTGGTGATTTAATTATTAAATCGTATTTTTCTAGATTATCTAAATAATTTTTTCCAGTAATAATTTTTAAGTTTTTATCATTTTTTAATTCTTCATTTAATTCAAGTAATTTTTCATTTCCATCAAGTATTTCTAATTCTTGATTATTTAAATATTTTCTAATAAATTTATATGTGGATTTTCCTTCTCTACCAAAACCTACAATAGCAATTTTTTTATTTTTTAAATGTTCTAATATTTTATTATACATTTTCTTACCTCCATTTTTTTAATTCACTTTTTAATAAGTTTTCAAAATAAGGATTTAAATTATTTTCTCGATTGTATTTATTTTCTAAATTTTTATTTAAATTTTCTAATTCAAAATGTTCTTTATAATATTTAAGCAAATATGGTTGCTTATCTAATTTACTTATTGTTTTAGTTATTGCATACCTTACTTCTTCATATGTTCCAACACATTCAAATGGTTTTGTTTTTCCATAACCTGTAAGTTCAATAAAAATATCTATCAAATCTTCTTTTTCAAATAAATCTTCTCCAAAAATTCTAATTAATTTTTCTTTATATAAGAATGGGCTTAATATTATATAAACAAATAAACATTTTGGACAAGAACAACACCAATGCCAAGGTTCTTTTTTGCTTCCAACATTACAACTTTTAAATATTTCATGATATTTTTCATAATTAGAAAATAACATAGCTATTTGATATTCACTTAATGGTCTAAGTAAACTAAAGTACTTAATATCAATTTTAAAATATTTTTTTGTATATTCATTAAAATCACATTCAAATTCATATGTTTTGGAATATTGATGGTTTATTTTTGTTCCATCCACATTTGATTCATTAGCACTTGATTCATTTGAAAGTAATATATATTTTTTACCAGTTATATATGCATTAAAATATGAAAGAAAAGCAACTAGAGCTGAAAATGGTGTATGTCCATTTATAAAGCCTTGTTTATTTAGTTCTATTAAATTTTTATCTATTGTTCTTTTTACTGTTACAATTTTTTCATTTGAATATCCAGCTGTTTGTGCACAACTTAATGTTACTTGTTTTGGGTTAATTATAAAACACAAATTATCTTCAAAATCTGATTTCATTATTTCTAATGTTACATTTGAATCTTTTCCACCACCTATTGGAATTAAATTACCATTTCCAACATAGTTTGGAATTTCTATATTTTGTTCTTTTAACTCACATTTTATATTTATAAAATCGTCATAATTTGGAGTTATACCATTTGTATAAAATAATTCTCCAAGTCCATAAAAATATAGTTTTTTAAAAAATTCTATTTGTTCTTTATTTATATATCCTGCTTTAATTATAACATTTTTACTACAAGTTGCTTTCCAATAACTAACTAGTTCTACTAAACCTATATGAAATATTAAGTTTTTAGTAAATGAATCTATCTTAAATTTTTTTACTTCTAATGTAGGTTTATATTGAGTTAGTGAAGGTACAATAAAGTTATATGTAATTTTAGTGGTATTTTCTAATTCTTCTATTTCATAGCTATCATATATAAATGTATCATATTTATTTCTTAGTTCATTATATTTATCCATTATATCACCTATATATATTATACAATAGTTTACTTATTTTGTAACAAAAAGAGGATTACTAAAAATAGCAACTCTTTATTTGGCTTCACATATTAAATTTGATTTAAACTAATTCAAATCATTTTTTCATAGAAAAACACCATCTATTCTATCCATATTTTAGCATACTCACTAATAATACAGCAAGAATGTGATATTTTTATTTACATACTAAATCCGTTGTTAAAACTATGTGGCTTGGATTATTATATCGATCAATTTTTGTATCATTCATTAATTTTGTATTTACATCATAATATATATATCCATAATCTCCAGTTGATATTTTATTAATTTTTAAATCAGCTTCTTTACCATCTATTTTAGAACCACAAATTGATATATTCCCCTGAAAGTTTTCTACAGCAGATGAATTATTACTAACAATATACCCTCCACTTATTTTAATCTCACCAGTGGCGGTATCATCATTTACTATGGCTCTACCATATTCATTATATATACATGTTCCAATTGTTGTTTTTGTATCATCTTTACCACAAAAATCTGAAACATTAGCATTGATATTAATAACTCCATTAGCTGTATTTTTTATAGCTTTTGCCTTATAAACACTTGTATTTTCCTCTTTTTTATAAGAAGCAATATATACTTTACCATTTTTATCATTAATATTTATTTTTCCATCATGTACATTCATTATTGTAATATCATTGCTTATATAGGTTCCACCATTTATATTTATAACACCACTAACATTTGAACCATTAAGCACACCATAATCATTACCTATTACTCTAGAATTATATATATCAATACTTCCGTTTGAATTATAATCAAGTGTAACTCCACGATAATTAGAACTAATTAACTCAGAATTTTCGATAATTATTTTTCCAGATGCACCAACATTTGTAACAGCATTATTGGTTTTACTTTCTAATTTGGTATTTTTAATCGTTACTTCACCAGAATTATTTAGTTTAACCGCATATCCATACGCATTAATTTTTGTATCCAAAATAGTTAGTTTTCCTATGCTATCATCATATAAACAATTATCTTCAGTACAAGTAAAATTAGAATTTTTTATAATCATATTACTATTTCCAACTGCACCAGCAGCTTTTCCTTTAGATTCTGCCTTTACATTATCTAATTCAACATTTGAATTATAATTTGCAAGCATTGGATAACAATTATTTCCATCATTAGTACAATTTAGTTTAGCATTTTTAATTGAAATTTTACTATTACCAAGAGCTCTAATTGAGTTATAACTACCGCCATCTATATTTAAAATTCCATTTTTTGTTACTTCTGCTGAGTTCATATTTCCAGCAATTGATGAGTTTTCACCAATAATAGAAAGTTCTCCAGATATTCCAAATGCAGATGTAGAATCACTACCATTAGATGTTAAATTTTGCCCATTTAAATTAATTGTAACTTTATTTTTTTCACCAACCGTCATTTTTGATTCTATTGTGTCTTTTTTTAACATTAAAACATAGTTTTTTGTATCATCTAAATTATCAAATGTAGTATTTATAGAACTACTCATAGTACAATTTGTGTCATCAAATACATCACTTAATTTTAATGCATTATCATTCATAGATATAGTTACACCGTTATTACAAACTATATTTGTCATCTTACTTATATCATCAGAAATATTAAATTCTGTTTCTATATCATCCTTTACCGTATTTTTATATGTTTTTTTACCAATAACTAGATTAACATTTGCTTCTTTCTTACATCCTTTTTCAGTTAATATTACTTCTTTACCATCATATTTTACCAAGTATGTATCAAAACATAGTTGTGCACTACTTACAAGTTCATTATTTATACTAAAATTACCTTTATCGGCCATTTGGCCAGAATAACCAACTTCAAAATTCTTTATATTATAATTTCCATTTTTTGTTATTTTACCTTTTGCCTTATTTACAGAGATTTGTTCTTCTACAGCCTTTACATAACCAGACATACTTAATTTATAAGTTTCTTTTTTAGAATCATTTATAATCTTTATTATAATAGGAGTAGCTATAGACATTATAATTCCCAAAATTACTATTACAGCGAGTAATTCAACTAATGTAAAACCCTTTTTTTTCATAAAAAAACATCACCTATTCTAGCCATATTTTAGCACACTCACTAATAATACGTCAAGAATGTGATATTTTTATAATTATTCCACACATGAGCCAGTATAATTACTGTTAATAGTTCCACTGGTTGGATTATAAATTTTTAAATCTTTATTTAAATTTGAATAATTTATAATTCCTCCACCATAGTTATGGATATCTAAAAGAGGTGCACTTAATATAGATGAGCAAATATTAATTGTTCCAACACCATTATTAAATATTGCTGCTCTACCTGAACTAACATTTGAATTTTTTATGTTCAAAGTGCCATTTGAACCATTATTTGCTCCCTGATTACCGCCAAAAATAGTTGCCCCATCTACATTAATATTACCTGTATAACGATTTTGTATTCCACCATTAGAAGTATTTTTTGTGTAATCCTTATTGCCTTCTGCATATATACATATTCCACTAGTTGTTTTTGTACTGTCATTTGTACAATTATTTGCTTTATTACCTTTTATATTTATTTTGCCTGATGAATTATTTAATACTGCTGGTTTCCAAATTTGAGCAAGGGAAGAAATATATACTGATTTATTTGATTGTTGTATATTAATTGTTCCAGAGTTAGAATTTGCAATTGCATTTGAATTTTTGCTTATGTAGATACCTGAATTTATATTAATTGTTCCAGAATTAGAATTCACAATTACATTTCCAGTTTCACTGTTAAATTTTCCAGATTCAATACTTAAAGTACCTGTTGAAACAAATGCCACAGCAATATTTTTACCATTTATTTCTGATGATGATATTGTTCCACTTGGAGCATTTTCTGAAAAAGAAGTCTCATTAAAACTAATTCCATTTTTTACAGTTGCAACTATCATAGAATCTTGGACATTAATTTCAGCCCCAGCTTCATCATTACAGCCTATTCCATATGGACCTTTTATATATGAGTTTTTAACTTCCAACTTTCCTTTATTACATATTGAACTCTTATTATCTGTATTTTCACTTACAACGCTAATATTTTTTAAACTTAAAACAGAATTTTTTTCTGCTCCAATAGTGGCAACATTACTGTTTAATGATGAAACATTTAGACTGTTATTTAATATAGATAAAGTTCCTAAGTTGTGAATAACAGAAACGTTTGAAGCTGTAATACTTTTCCCATTTAATTCAATTGTAACATTTTTGGTTTCTTTATTTTCTAAAGTTTTTAATATTTTTTCATCTTTTAACATCAATATATAATTTTTTGTATCATCTAAATTATTAAATGTATCATTTATGGATCTACTCATAGTACAATTTGTATCTTTATAAACATCACTTAATTTTAATGTATTATCATTCATAGATATAGTTACACCGTTATTACAAACTATATTTGTCATATCACTTATGTCATCAGAAATATTAAATTCTGTTTCTATGTCATCCTTTGTTACATTATCATATTTTTTTTCTCCAATAGCTAGATTAACAGTAGCTTCTTTTTCACACCCTTTTTCAGTTAATGTTACTTCTCTACCATCATATTTTAATAAATATGTGTCATAACATAATTGTGCATTATTTATTTTTTCATCATATATTTCTACACTACCTTTACTTGGTGCTTTTCCTGATATCTTAACATCAAGATTTTTTATGTTATATTTACCATTCTCTACTTTTTTACCATCTAATTGATTTGATAAAATATAATCATTAACTGCACTTATATATCCATCAGCACTTAATTTATATGATTTTTCATTAGAATCTTTAACTACATTTATTAAAATTGGAGTTACTATTAAAGCAAGTATTCCCAAAATCACTATTACAGCAAGTAACTCAATTAGTGTAAAAGCTTTTTTATCCATAAAAACGCCACCTATTCTTAAGATATTTTAACACACTAACTTATAACACGTCAATAAATGAAAATACAAAAAAACAATCTAATAAGATTGTCTAAATTATAACCATACTCCATAAATAACCGCAGCAAAACAGAAAAGTATTTCAAAGAATAAAAATAATTTTACAATGTTAACTTCATGCCATCCTAGCTTTTCGAAATGGTGATGAAGTGGAGCCATTAAAAATACTTTTTTACCAAAATATCTTCCTGCAATCATTTGAATTATACAAGAAATGGTTTCAATAACAAATACACCTGCAACAACTATTAGTGATATTTCATGTTTAGTTAAAATTGAAATAACTGCCAATGTAGCACCTAATGAAAGAGAACCGGTGTCTCCCATTATTACTTTTGCTGGATATGTATTATAAATTAAAAAGCCTAACAAAGAACCAACTAGAATAAAACAAAATATTCCAATATCAGAACTACCGGCTACCCAAGTTGTTCCAAAACTAATTATCCCAAAAGCTAGAAATGCAACTGCTGATAAACTTCCTGCTAACCCATCTAGGCCATCTGTTATATTTACAGCATTACTACTTGCTACTAAAATGAATAATATAAATAATCCATAAAATATTCCCATATCTATTTTAAATCCTAATGAATGAACCTCTAAAACAGTATTATGTCCTGTTTTAATAAAGATTATAAAAAAGACTATAGCTATTATTATTTGACCAATTAATTTTTGTATTTCTGTAAGACCTATATTATTTTTTCTTTTAATTTTTAAGAAATCATCTAAAAAACCTAATAATCCATAAGATAAAAATATAAACATTATCAAAAATAAATTACTTGAAAACTGTATTTTGTTTAATAATAGTAAAATAACTGTAGAAACAATTGTTGGAATTATAAATATTAATCCACCCATAGTTGGAATTCCTTGTTTCTTTTTATGTATATTTGATAAAAAAATACTTATTGTTTGTTTTGCTTTTATTTTTTTTAAAAACGGTAATAATATAGCTCCAAATATAGCTGTTATTAAAAACGATACCATAAGCGCTAGTGCGGATTTTGCTAAAATTAACATATTGCCTCCTATATATTTTTTTGTACTATTTCTTGATCTGAAAAGTCATATTTTTTATTTCCTATAATTTGATACTCTTCATGTCCTTTTCCCAGTATTAACAGTATATCACTTTTTCCCATAAGTTGTATACCCCTTATTATAGCACTTTCTCTATTTTCTATTATTTCATAATTATTTTTTTGTATTCCTTCTATCATGTCATTTATTATATCTATTATTTTTTCACTTCTAGGGTTATCACTTGTAAATATAACATAATCTGATAAATTAGTAGATATTTCACCCATTATTTTTCTTTTAAATTTATCTCTATCTCCACCACAACCAATCACTGTATATATGTTGTCATATTTAAGTTGTTTTACTGTTTCTAAAACATTTTCCAAAGCATCAGGTGTATGAGCATAATCTATTACAATCATATTATCATTGTATTTTATTTTTTGCATTCTTCCCTTTGGTGCTTCTAACGTTGAAATTATATTTTTTAAAGAAAGCAGTTTCATTAATATTACACATATTGTAATATTATATATATTATATTTTCCAAGTAATTTAGTTTCATAATTTTCTTTATTTACACAAAATACTGTATGATCTTTATTTATAACAATATCTGATATTTTATAATCACATTCATTAAATCCATATGTAATAGTTTTATCTTTTACAATAAAGTAATCCTTATATTCACTGTCTATATTAACTATTGCTTTTCCATAACTTTTTAGCATACTAAATAATTTTTGTTTAGATAAAGCATAATTTTCCATTGTTTTATGATAATCTAAATGTTCCTCTGTTAAGTTTGTAAATACTGCATAATCAAATAGTAATCCTTTTAATCTATCTTTAGATAATGCATGACTACTGGCTTCTAAGGCTACATATTCACATCCATTTTTTTTACACTCTAATAACATTTCATATATATCTAAAATGTCTGGTGTTGTATTATTCAAATCTTTTATTTTTTCATTTATATAAAATCCTATTGTTCCTATATAACCACATTTTATACCTAAGTTATTTAACATTTGTGATATAAGATAACAACTAGTAGTTTTACCATTAGTACCTGTAATAGCTATCAATTTTAAATCCTTTATTTCATCATAATAATTTTCTTTTAAATAGTTAATTAAATATTCATGAGTATCTTTAACAATTAGTGTATCAACACTATATAATCCTCTTTCACATACTATTTTTTTTGCACCATTTTTAATAGCATCTTCTATATAATCATGACCATCATGTTCATATTTTAAAGCTACAAAAGTATCTCCTTCTTTTACCTTTCTTGAATCAACTTTTATATTCATAAAAAAACACCTCTGATATATAGTATGAATGACTATATATATTGGTGTTTAGTCCATAACTTTATATTCAAAATTATTAGAATTTTTTGTTATTTTTATTTGTGTAGTTAAATCAAATGGTTCGTTAGTTTTAGGATTATTTATATTAGAATCTATATATCCTTTATCTACCAATTCTTGTAATGTGATAACAATTGATTCGTTATCATTAGGTTTTAGTTCTGGATAATCAGTTAAATAGTTTTTAGTGCTTAATTCAATTATATCTATTTGATTTTTGTATAAATCTTCTTTTCCATTTAATAATAATTTATCTACTCCAACAACTGTGATTACTGAAAGAATCGCAAGTATTGTTATAACTCCCATTAATTCTATTAAAGTAAATCCCTTCATATAACCGTCTCCTATATTTTTATAATATCATTTTTAACTTTTATATGCAATAATATATCTTTAATAAATTTATAGTTTCTAACAAAAATAAGAGACAAAAATCTCTTATTTAATAATTATTTTATCATTTTCAACATCAAAATTAACTTCCACGTTTGGTTTTATTTTATTTTGTATAATAGCAGTAGCAATTAATGTTTCAACATTTTTGCTTAAAAATCTTTTAAGAGGTCTTGCACCAAATCTTACATCATAAGAAGAATCAATTATAAATTTTTTAACTTTATCTGAAAAATTAAGTTTTATATTAATATTAGACAATCTGTTTTGTAAATCATTTATAAGTTTATCTAATATATCATAAACAGTGTTTTCATTTAATGAATTAAATATTACAATTTCATCTATCCTATTTATAAATTCAGGTTTAAATGTATGTCTTAATTCTTCCATTACAAGTTCATTTGCATTTTCTTTACCTTCAAGTATGTATTCACTACCTAAATTAGATGTCATTATTATTATTGTATTTTTAAAATCTACTGTTCTACCTTGTGAATCAGTAATTCTACCATCATCAAGTATCTGAAGTAATATATTAAATACATCTTTATGTGCTTTTTCTATTTCATCAAATAATACTATAGAGTATGGATTACGTCTTACTGCCTCTGTTAATTGACCACCTTCATCGTATCCTACATATCCTGGAGGAGCACCAACTAATCTAGAAACTGAATGACTTTCCATATATTCACTCATATCAATTCTTACCATATGACGTTCATCATCAAAAAGTTCATAAGCTAATGTTTTTGCTACTTCTGTTTTACCAACACCCGTTGGACCTAAGAATATAAATGAACCAATTGGTCTATTTGGATCATTAATTCCTGCTCTACTTCTTAAAATAGCATCGCTTACTAATTTAATTGCTTCATCTTGACCCTTTACTCTTTTTTTCATATTTTCTTCTAGTAATAAAAGTTTTTCTTTTTCACCACTTACTAATTTTTTTATAGGTATTTTAGTCCATTTGGAAATAATTCCAGCAATATCATCTTCTTCAACTGTATCACTAAGAATCTGTGATTCATCTTTACTTTTAAGTTCTGCAAGTTCTGTTTCAAGTTTAGGAATAATTCCATGTCTTAATTTAGCTGCATTTTCTAAATCATAATTATTTTCAGCTTGTTCAAGTTTAAATTTTGCTTGTTCTATTTCTTCTTTTTTCTTTGCAACTTTATCATTAATAGCTTTTTCTTCTTCCCATTTTTTTCTTAGTTCTTCTTCATCTTTTTTTAGAACTGCAATTTTATCTTTTATTTCTAGTAAACGTTTTTTACTTATTTCATCAGTATCTTTTTTTATAGCCTGTTTTTCTATTTCTAGTCTCATTATTTTTCGTGTTAATGTATCTAGTTCAACAGGAACTGAATCCATTTGTACTTTTATAGTAGCACAAGCTTCATCTACTAAATCTATTGCCTTGTCTGGTAAAAATCTATCAGTTATATATCTATTAGATAAATTAGCTGCTGCAACAAGTGCACTATCTTTAATATTTACACCGTGATAAACCTCAAATCTCTTTTTTAAACCACGAAGTATAGTGATTGTATCTTCTACTGTGGGTTCGCTTACTATAACTTTTTGAAATCTTCTTTCAAGCGCACCATCTTTTTCAATATATTTTCTATATTCGTTTAATGTTGTAGCACCAATTAAATGTATTTCTCCACGCGCTAAAAGAGGTTTTAACATATTTCCAGCATCCATAGCACCTTCAAGCGCACCGGCACCAACAATCATATGAATTTCGTCTATAAATAAAATTATTTCTCCTTCTGATTTTTTAATTTCATTTAATACTGCTTTAAGTCTTTCCTCAAATTCACCTCTATATTTAGCCCCTGCTATTAATGCTCCTAAGTCAAGTTCCCAAATATGTTTATTTTTTAAACTATTAGGAACATCTCCTCTTACTATTCTTTGAGCAAGTCCTTCTACAATGGCTGTTTTACCAACACCTGGTTCACCAATTAAAACTGGGTTATTTTTTGTTTTTCTTGATAAAATTCTTGTAATACTTCTTACTTCTTCATCTCGACCTATTACAGGATCTACTTTTCCATCAGTAACAAGTTTTACTATATCTCTACCATACTTTTCAAGTACGTTTTCTAAGTTTTCTTGATAAGGATTTTGATTCATATACATACCTCCTTTTTACTATATATATTGTATGTTATATATTTTTTTTCATACAACGTAATAATTATAGCACAAAAAATAGCACTCGTCAATATAGAGTGCTAAAAATTATAGAATAAACGCATGGATTTTAAAAACTTATATGTTTATCCTGTTAAAAGATATAAATTTATGGAAATAATTTTAATAATTTTTGTTTTGCTTTTGTGTCTACCAAAATTTTATTCATATTATTTAGTCTAGTATTTATAGCTTTATTAAGCCAAAATTTAACTTCCCAAGGTATATATATATTCTCACCTGGTTTGTTTTTGTTTATTTTCTTTTCTACATTTTCTATAGCTAGGTCAACATTAATATTATTAAAATCTTTAATTATTTTACTAGATAAATCTTGATTTTCTTCACAAAATAAAGAAAAGTTATCTAAAAAATCATCTGCACTCAAAGAATTATCATATAAAAGTTGATATTTAATGTTATTTGTTAATGATTCTATATCATATCCACATTTAAGTTTTAAAATAAAATCATTTATATCATTATTCATTCTAGCCATTGTTGAACAATCATATATAGGTGAAAGATAAAATTCATTATTTTTTTCTATTATTGACCAATTAGAAGGATTTCTATCACTTTCCATTATTAATCCATCAAATGCCCACATTTTAATAAATGATTCTTTGATATTTTTCCTTACATATTTTTGTCTAATTACTCTATCAAGTACATCTAATACTTCAAAAATATCTTTAATTGAATTATTCATTTTACGTCTATTGTTGTCATATAAAATGCTTTGAATAAATTCCACAATATTTTCTCCTGATAAAATTGTTTCAGTATTTTTATCTAAAAAGCTTTTTGATATTACACCATATTTTCCTTTATATATTCCAATATCATATTCTGCCATTTCAATTTTACATTGTTTTCCTAATTCAGAAGCTAAAAGCTCTGACCATATTTCATAATTCGAAGAGTTTGTTTTAAAAAGATATTCTTCATTCTCAAATAAAAGCCATGTTTTAGGTTTTCTTCCTTTGTTTACTAAATTATTTTCTATTTCTATTGCTTCATCTAATATTATAAAACCGTGCTGATTTCTTACCATACCTAAATTCCCCTACTACTTATTTACAAAGTTTTTCCATTATTATTTAATTGTTTTACTAAAGTCTTACTATTTGTTTTCCAGTTTGAATTAAGCATTGATATAAGTTTTTCTTTGTCAGTTTTGATTAATCCTGTTTTCGTATCATACAAATACATGACTGGTTCTTCACCATCACATGTAAAGCAAAAACAAATAGAAAAATCAAAGGTTTCTTCATTATAATATAAATTAAATATTCTAAATTCAACATTTTCATATAGTAATTCATTTAAAGCCTCTGAAAAAAATCTTATGGCTTCATGTTGTCCATTAAGTTTTACCATAAGGAAATTATTCATCTGAGTTAATAATTGTTTAATGTTTTCTTCAAAACTGTATGAATTATAATCTCTTTTTAATTCTCTTTCTAATTTGAATTTTTCTAACTTTTTTTCAAAAAATTCTTTTTCTTTTTCTATTCCAATATTTTTATCCATCTTTTCTACAAGACTAATTGGAATAATATCATAAGTATTTTCCATATCTGTTGTAAATCCAAAATGTTTTGTTTGAAATTCATTTTGAATTAAATATAAGTCAAGTGTTAAATCCATTAAGTATTTTTCTTCACCATACACAAGTTCTACAGCTTTATGATCTTGAGCATATGCTTTATTTTCTAATTTAAGAGGTATTATTTTAGCGCTCAAATTTGGTATATTTAAATTATTTATAATTGTTGAAAATATTTCTGATATTTGTATACATGTTTGATATCTACTTATAGGTATATTTGGGTTTTGTTTATAATTTAATGGTTCAATACTTTTTTCATATTCTGTTAATATTTTTAAATTATATGAAAAAATTGATCCTAATTTTAAATATATCCATCTCACAATTTCAATAGGTTCTAAATTGTAAGGAACGTTTTTTACTATCATATCTATTTCACCACTTATATCATACTTTTCTGGCATAAATCATCCTCCTAATATGATTTTACCATAGATAATAAAAAAAGCATAATAAATTATGCTATTTCAAGTATTTTTACACTATATTGTCCATTAGGACTTGCTACACTAACTACATCTCCAATTTTTTTACCCATTATTGCTTGAGCAATAGGAGATTCATTAGATATCTTGTTTTCAAATGGATCTGCTTCTTTGCTTCCTACAACCATGTAGCTTTCTGTTTCTCCATCATCAACATATTCTATTTTAACACTTGTACCAATTGATACTTTATCTGTGTCTACTTCTTTAATTACTACTGCATTCTCAACCATTTTTTCAAGTTCAGCTATCTTTGATTCAACTAAAGCTTGTTCATTTCTTGCTGCATCATATTCTGAATTTTCACTCAAATCTCCTTGTGCTCTAGCTTCTTTAAGTGCTAAAATGATTTCTGGTCTTTTTTCTAATTTTAAGAAATCTAATTCTTTTTTTATTTCATCTAATCCTTTTTCAGTTAGATAAATTTCTTTCTTATCCATGCATTTCACCTCTTCTTGTAAGTCCACAAAATAATACTACAATTTAATATTTTTGTCAACCCTAATGTTTAACTTTAATAATATCATTTTTTTCTAATTTTTTATTTATTCTAATTTTTACTATTTGTTTTGGGTGATTTACAATTTCTATTAAATTATTTTCTTCATCGTATATTTCATCAATTGTAAATGTTGTAAGTTCTGTGTTTGGCCCAAAAGTTTCTACTATATCACCTTTTTTAAAGTAGTTTCTTTGTTCTATGATTGCTAAATGATTTATAGTGTCATAATCTACTACAACGCCTAAAAAGTCTTGATTTGAAACTTCTTGTCTACCATTATAATAACTACAAGTATTGTCATATATATTATTATAAAATTGTGGTACTGAATCTCTATTCGCACATTCTCTTAATATCTTCTCATATTCTATATTATATTTATAATTCTTTTTATCGTTACAATATTCGTCTATTACTTTTCTATATATACTTACTACAGTAGCTATATAATATAAGGAACGCATTCTTCCTTCTATTTTAAATGAGTTAACTTTCAAATCTATTAATTCTGGTATATATGAAAGCATAGATAAATCTTTAGTACAAAATGTAAATGGTTTATTACCCTCTATTTTATTATTAGAATCATCTAATAACTCAAAATCCCATCTACATACTTGACTACATCCACCTCTATTTGAATCTCTGTTTGTAAAATAATTAGAAAGTACACATCTGCCACTATATGAAGTACACATTGCACCATGTATAAATACTTCTAATTCTATATTTACATTTTCTTTTATTTTTTTTATATCTTCTTTACTAGATTCTCTAGCTAAAACCACTCTAGAAACCCCTTGTTTTTTAAAGAAATCTACTGCTTCATAGTTTAGCGTTGATTGTTGTGTTGACAGATGTACTTCTAAGTTAGTGTTTTTTAAAGCCATATCCATTATTGCAGGATCACTTACTATAATGGCATCTACTTTAACTTCTTCTAATTGTTTTAAATAGTTTAATAAGTGTTTAATTTCTTTATTATGAAGTACTATATTTACTGTTACGTAAACTTTTTTATTTAATGAATGTGCATAAGATACACCTTCTTTTATTTCTTCTATTGTAAAATTTGTAGCATTAGCTCTAAGACCAAATAAACTACCACCTATATATACAGCATCCGCACCATATAATAAGGCTATTTTAAGTCTTTGTAAATCTCCTGCTGGAGCAAGTAACTCTGGTTTCATTATTTCACCTTATATATTGTTTCTTTATGAAGAAATAGTGTATCTGCATTAAACATATTATTTATTTTTTCATAATATTCATTTTTATTTTCATTATTTACTGTCTTAAACATTTCTAACACTTCCTTAAATTTTGATTCATCTATCATAAAACTATTTAAAAGTATATATTCTAAATCTGTATCTATGACATCTTTTATTCCATTAAGTATTTTACTTGTATATACTACTGTTCCATTTTCACTATCTATTATTGGATATTTATTTTCTTCTTTTTCTATATAATTTATTTTTGATTTATTTTTTAAATTAAATTCTTTTAAATAATTATTTATTAAATGTCTTTTTGAATTCATTATTGGAACATATCCAAACATTTGAATTATTATTTTTGATTTCGTATTTTGAGTAATTTCTTTTATTTCTCTTGTTGTTATTTCATTTGACAAGCAAGTGTAATTTACACCTTTATTTAACCAATAGTTTACAGTTAAATAATTAGTAGTCATGTGTTCTTGATTCCATACTAAATCATATTTTAAATTCAATTTTTCTTTTAAATTAACTATACTTATATCGTAGAAAAATACACCTTTAATATCTAAATCATTAAGTTCTAATAATGTTTTTTTTAATACTTCTAATTCACCATTATTAAAGTTTTTATTTAAAGATATAAATATTTCTTTTTTAGTTTTTATTTTTTTTAATTCGTCTAAAGTAATATAAAATGGCATATTAACACTTAAGTCTTTTATACCCAATAATATTGCATCTGAAGATATATTATTAATCATTTCTTTATTACTTGGAATAACAATAGTTTTATACATTTTTACACCTCTTAAGTATTATATTCTATATACATTTTTTTAGCAAGAAAAAAGTTAGGAATAATTCCTAACTATTTTATAACCTCGTATTTTACTGAATAAATTGTTGTTAAATCACCTTCAATATTAGAAGAAAGTTTTAATGTTGATTTAGATTCTATATAATCACCTATATAATTATTAAAACTAAATAATTCTTTATTTTCATTATCATAAACAGTAATTTTTATATATTTTACATTTATTTTCTCATCTGTTGTATTTGTGACATTTGCTGTAAAATATGACATATTATTATTTGTTTTTAAAATTATATTATCAAATAATAATCCTTCTATTTCTTGTTTTTTTACAACATTTGGATTAGTGTTTTGTGAAATTATATTTTCATTATTATTTGATTTTTCAGTATTATCTGTCTTTTTACTACAACTAGTTACAAATAAACTTGTAAATAATAATGATATTATTAAAATCTTTTTCATTTAAACTTCCTTTCTAACTACCACAAGTAACATATTTAAGTACCGAATTACCTTTATCATTGCTTGCTCCATAATAAAGTCTTGAATATGTTGATGAAGTTGTATATGTTGATGTTTTTGATAAGTCACCTGCTGTACTTCTTGATGTATATGTACCAGCATTCTTAGCATCAGCTGCTAATGCCGCTGTTGATGCTGGATATGGTGAATTATAATATACATAATATAATTCTTTACAATTATGGCAACTTATTTGTGCCCTGTAACCTGTAGATGTCTTTGTACATGTTGCAGTTGCTCCTAATGTAGGATAGGCAGTTGTATATGTTACACCTGTATTTAAAGTAGTAGCTTTATTTCCGTTACCTACACTATCTTTAATTGCAGATGCAGCAATACTTAAATTAACTGTACCCCCAACATTTTTATCACCTATTTTTAATGTTAATGTATAACTATACACACCATTTGATACAGAGTTATATTTTAATGATTTTACCGCTGGTGTTACTGTTGTAGTTCCTATTTTCACTGTTATATCACTTGCTGTAAAAGCAGAAGAAGTTATACCACTATGATGTTCAGTTATTTTAATTGGAATAGTTATATTACCACTACCATTATTTATTGATGTTGAGCTTGCACTACCATTTAATTTTATTACAGGTTCCTCTTTGTCTATTTTTATAACAACATTATAAACTGTTTTATTTCCTGCATTATCTTCTACAGTTAGTCTTCCCCTTCTGTAACCTGTTCCAGTTATATCAATTTGTTTATAATTTGATATATTACCAGCACTACACTTTGAAGTACTTGTACTATTAAAAACTTTTGTTGTTGGATCAGTAGTAGAATATATAGTGTCCCAACACCATCTTGCATCCCTTATTCCAGATGCAGAATCAGAAAAACCTATTCTAAAATTTATTCCTGTATTATTCCAATCATAAATATCACTTGAGGTAGCATTATTAGAACTATGCGTATGAATCGCAGGGTCTCCAGTGTCATTATATGTTGTTGAATCATGAGATCCATTTTGATTTGAATATGCATAGCCATTTGCTGTTATTGTTGGTCTTGTTTTATCCACTTTTGCTGTATATTTAGCTGATACTGTCTTATAATTTGTTGTATCTGTTGGTTCAAATTTTACTGTAATTGTACTACTTCCATCTTTAACTCCTGTTACTGTTACTGTTTGGGCTGTATTTGCTGCAACGGCGGTACTATTACTTATAGGTGATACCGTTGCTACACTTGTTGTTCCACTTGTATTAGTAAATTTTCCTGAAACATTTGCTTTTTCAGTAAAAGTTTTACTACTACTTAACCAAGCGCTTTCCTCACTTAATGTTATTTTTGGGGTTGCTTGGTTTACTGTAACGTTAAACGTTTCAGTTACAGTTTCAAAATTTTCATTATCTGGAGTAAATTTGACGGTTATTGGAATTGGGGTTAAAGTTGCTTTAACACCATTTACTACTATTGTAAAATAAGATGAAGGTTGGGATGTAAAAGAATCTACTTTAGTGCTTACGTAGTTTTCTTGTATAGAAACATAATTTGTATTTGAGCTAGTTAAAGTTACAGTACCAGAAACTTTTACTGGAGAATATATCCAATTTCCACTAAATCCATTAACAGTATGATATGTTACACTACCAGAAGTTGTAGCAAATTTTATTGTTGGTGTTACTTTATTTATAATAAATGCTTTTGTATTTCCTGTTAACGTGTAGTTAGAACATTTTGCTTGTCCACCTGTTACACTTGAACAACTTGCTGTTGATGTATAACTTCCTGCGTTTGTTCCTGTTGTTCTTGTTACTGTCATTGTCTCATTTGATATTCCTGTTGTAACACTTGCTGTTGGTGCTTGAGCATTTCCATTATATGTAAATGTTGTCGTACTTCCCCATGTTACTGCTACACTTTTTGGTTTAACAGTTAATCTTCCACCTTCTTTTGTTATTTCATAGTTATCTGTTACATCTGCGCCTGTTGCACTTACAACGGAAACTTTACTTAATGAATTTCCTGAACTTCCTGCATTTAATAATGCACCTGTATTAGTACATTTAGCCTCATGACCAGAAACTAAATTAGTTGTACTTTCGCACCCATCTGTTTTTGTTAATACTGTTCCATCATAAATTTTTTCTGCTACTGCTGCTTTAACTGTTATAGCTCTTTTATCAATTTTTATTGTTGTTGAAATCACACTAGTATCATTATGATTTTTGTCACCAACTATTTTAACTTGTACTGTTGTTGTTCCAGCAGTTGTTCTTGTTGGTTTGGTTGTAGTCCATGTTGTTCCATTATTAGTACTATAATTAATAGTTCCTCCAACCCCACCACTCATTGTAAATGTATGACTGGTTGCATCATATATACCTTCATATGCTGTTAATGTAGGATTTGTAGAATTCGCTTTTGTAACAGTCAATTTCCCATTAACTTTTGTTACACTATAATTATCTGTAACATCATTACCATTTGAATCTGTTATTTTTACTGTATTTACCGAATTAGTCACACTTCCTACATCAGTTATTGTTCCACTATTTGTACAGGTTACTGTATGACTTGAGGCTAAATTTGATGCACTACACTCATTCGAAGTTAACGCTTTTCCATCATACACTTTACTTTTCGTTGCAGCTGTTACAGTAGTTGTTCTTTTCCATACAGCATATAATTTTACTGAACTATTATCCGTATATGTTCCAGATACATCATATTTTTTACTAGTTGCTGTACTACTATCAGACCAACCAGCAAATGTATACCCACTTCTAATTGGTGTAGTAGAACATAAAGTTAAATTTTTACCGTGTTCTTTTCTTTGTACAGAACAAGTTGTTGTTCCACCATTCGCATTATATTCTACCGAGTATCCAACATTAAACGAATTACTTACTATTGTTGTTGTATTTGATAAATTATCACTTGCTGTTATCCACAAATAATTATCTCCACCACTTAATGAATCATTAAATGAAGTTCCACTCGTAAAAGATGATGACATTGTTGGTTTTACATCTTTAGATGATGACCAACCATATTTAAGTGAAGATTTATTTAATGTTGAATCTGTTACTGTTATTGTTTTTCTAACAGCCGTACTTGTGCTTCCAACAGGAATAGTATAGGATCCACCATTTGGATTAATAACTATTTGAGGTTCTTCATTATCTAAATACATATTTGAAGACACAATACTATTAGCACTTAATGTGTTTTTAGCTCTATCAGTTATTGAAGTGCTATTACATACATATAGTTTTCCTGCTCCTGTTTTTCCTTTAACATTTACTTTAATAGAACCTGATGTTGCTCCTGCAGCAACAGTTATAGTTGTTGAAGATGTAAGATTACTACAAGTTTGACTACTAGTAGCCCAACCATATTTAATAGTATAGCTACCAGCAGTTAAACCACTTCCACCTGTATCTTTAAGTGTTATAGTAGCATCTGATTCCTTTTTATAAGTTGTACCATTAGTTCCAGTTATTTCTAAAGTAGGGGCTGTATTATCAATAATTACATTTGTAGATATTGAAACTGTATTATTTTTATTTCCAGCTTTATCAACAACCATACCAGCACCCACTGAAAGATTAAGAGCACCATTACCTGTTACACCAGACAATGTTAATGTATAACTATATACACCATTTGATACAGAGTTATATTTTAATGATTTTGTAGGTGTTACTGTTGTAGTTCCTACTTTTACTGTTATATCAGAATCAGTGAATGTATTTGTATCTATTCCACTTGTAAGATCTGTAATTTTTAATGGAACTGTTATTGTTGCAGATGAATTTGCATAACTAACTGAGGCATTTCCATTAATAGCGACAACTGGTTTTGTAGTATCAACTTTAAAAGTCTTAGAACATGTTGAAGTAACATCCATATCTTTTACACCAGTTTTAACAAATCCATAATATGTATTATTTCCGTCAGAAACATCTGTTATATTAATTAGTCCTGAATTATTTTTTGTTACACTATTATCATATACAGGACTATTAGTTTTAGATTGGCCAAAATAAATTCCACTTCCACCTGCAATAGATGTTTTAAATTGAACTTTTGGTGCAACTGTATAATATCCATTTGTACCTAATGTACCACCAGTTAATAATATTTCACATGTTGGTTTAGTAGGATCAACATATGTAATAGCTTGATTTACAGCATATTTTAAGTTTGTTCCATCGTAAACTCTAGCTACTATTGTACCTTCAGTTGTAAAATTAACAACTTCTTCTAATGATGATGCTATATACCAGGTACCAGGTGTTAATTCTTGACCATTTCTAGTTGCAGTTCCATCAATTATATTAAATTCATATCTTGTATAATTTGCAGGATAAGAAATTGTTACATTTTTATTAGTTTCCCATATACCAGGATTACTTACTATAAATGTTGGAGCCCCTATTTCAGAAGTTGTTGAATTAAGTGTTGATTGACTAGTCATTCCTACTCCATTAATACATTCTACTGAAAAATCATATGAAGTGCTATCATTCAAATTTGAAAATGTATATTTATTACTAGTTCCATTATCTATCCAATTACCATTTCCTAATTTAAATAAATACTTTGAAATACCTGATTCATTATCAGTACAAGTAGCTACAAGAACTATCTTATTTGTAGTTAATGTATTTTTATCATATCCAAGTGCAGCGCTTGGAGCTGTATTATCAATATAACCCACATTTAAAGTTGAACCATTTACATATTCATCCTTATTTTTAACACGAGCTATTAAACTACCATTAGTTTTAAAAGTAATATTTTTCCTAAGTTCAGTTGTAGCAATCCAATCAGTTTCACCTTTATATTCTTGACCATTAATATCTACTATACCAGCCAAAATTTTGTATTCATACTCATATTTATCATTTCCTTTTGGATAAATGATAGTTACATTCTTACTTGTTGTCCATTTTGTAGGATCTTTTACTTCATATGTTGGTCCCATAGCTCCCAACGTATTTTCATCTATTTCTTCAACATATGTATATTCATATTGTTGATAACCACTATTATATTCAACAAGTACATATCCATTCATTTTATTGCCTGTTTTTGGATTAATAATTTCTTTATCACTTAATTCACCAACAGCAATCAAATCCTTTACTGCAATATATTTCTTTTCCCCTTCTTTTGGATAAAGTAAATCATTTGAAATACCATATTTTTTTGCAGCATTTTCTATTGTTTCTACTTGTGTTTGGTAAGCAGCTTCTTTAGAAGTTGTAATTGAATCAATAACTTTTGGTACAATTATAACAGATATCAATCCTAAAACGACTAAAACTCCTAATAATTCTACTAACGTAAATCCTTTTTTTGAATTCATATAAATCCTCCTACTATATAGCAATATTTTTTACACTGTATTTACATTAATAATACCACATTTTATACTTTTCGTAAATAAAAGCTTGCATTTTTTTTATAATTTAATATATATTTTTTAAATACATTAAATTATTAATTTTCTGTTCATTTAATTTATTAAAATTGTAAAAAAAATAAGATATTAAAATCTTATTATAAAATTAATTATTTACTAAAAAAATTTTTATTATTAAAACTACTACTATTAAATGATTTATTATTTAATTTGCAATTATTATTTATATGAGTTCTATTTTCATTAATTTTATTAAATAACACATTTAATTTTTTATTTTCTCTTTCTTCTATTATTTGTTTTGGTGTTTTTCTAGAGTAATTAAAAGTTGTATGCTTTTCAACAATTTTTGGAGTAGTATTTTTTCTAAAAAAATCCATATTATTTATTCCTTTCTATTAATTCTTTTACTGGTCCATAAGTTTTTCTATACCCTTCAATTAAACCATATTTATTAATTGCTTCAATATGTTTTTTAGTTGGATATCCTTTATGAGAGCCAAACTTATACTGTGGATATTTTTTATCAAGTTCATACATCATATTATCTCTTGTTACTTTAGCAATTACACTTGCAGCAGATATTGTTATACTCTTTAAATCACCTTTAACTATTGAAAGACTTGGAATATCAAGTTCTAAAGGCATTGCATCTGTAAGTATATAATCAACATTTATTTTTTTCCTTATATCCTCGATTGCAAGTAACATTGCTTTTTTACTAGCTTGATATATATTAATTTCATCTATTTCTTCTGGACCTACTACACCAATCGAATAAGCAAGTGCATTTTGTTTTATATACTCACAAAATTCATTTCTTTTTTTCTCAGACAACTTTTTAGAATCTGTAAGACCTTCTAACTTAAAATTGTGAGGCAACACTACACATGCTGTAACAACAGGTCCAATAAGTGGTCCCCTCCCCACTTCATCTACACCAGCTATATTATTAAATCCCATATTCCAATATTTTTTTTCATATTCATAATTATCTATATTTTCCATAATTTAATTATACAACAAAAAAATGTAGAAAAGAAACATTATCTACATTTTTACAACTATATTTACAAGTTTTTTAGGAATTACTATTACTTTTACTATCTCTTTACCACAAATATATTTTTTAACATTTTCAAGATCAAGAGCTAAAGATTTCATATCCTCTTCAGAAGTATTTATATCAGTAACAAATTTCCCTCTTAGTTTTCCATTAACTTGAACTACTAATTCATATTCTTCTTCTTTTGTTTTATCTACATCATAAGTAGGCCATGATTCATATGTAATTGTATTATTATGTCCTAAATATTGCCACATTTCTTCAGTAACATGTGGACATATAGGATTTAAAAGTTTTACAAATCCTTCTGCCATATATTTTGGTAAAATATCTTCTTTATAAACTGCATTTACAAAAATCATCATAGCGCTTATTGCAGTATTAAAATTTAATGATTCATAATCTTCAGTTACTTTTTTTACAGTTTGATTATATATTTTTTCTAAATTGTTATTTTCAACATCTTTTACTTTGTTTTCTTCAACAATAATTCTATACACTCTATCAATAAATTTTCTAGAGCCTTCTATTCCATTATTATCCCAAGGTTTATCAGCTTGTAATGGTCCCATAAACATTTCATATAATCTTAATGAATCCGCACCATAATCACGTGCTATATCATTTGGATCAACTACATATTCTGGAAATCTTTTACCCATTTTAATACCATTAGAACCTAAAATCATTCCTTGATGAACAAGTTTTTTAAATGGTTCTTTAACACTGACAATACCTTTATCATATAAATAATTATTCCACATTCTAGAATACAATAAATGTCCAACTGCATGTTCTGGTCCACCAACATATAAATCAACTGGCATCCAATGTTCAATTAATTTTGGGTCAGCTAATTGTTTATCGTTTTTAGGATCAATATATCTTAAAAAATACCAACTAGATCCTGCTGAACCCGGCATTGTTGAAGTTTCTCTTTTCCCATTTTTTCCATTTACTTCAACATTAACCCATTCTGGTTTATTTTCAAGTGGAGCTTTACCATTTTTTCCTTTATAATCTTCTAATTCTGGTAATATAAGTGGTAACTCATCATCAGATAAAGCAACTATACTACCATCTTCAAAATTAATAATAGGAATTGGTTCTCCCCAATATCTTTGACGAGCAAAAATCCAATCTCTTAATTTATAATTGATTTTTTTAGAACCTAACTTATTTTCTTCCAACCAACTTATCATTTTATTTATTGCATTTTCTTTGTTAAGTCCATTTAAAAATTCTGAATTAATATGTACTCCATCACCAGTGTATGCACTTTCACAAGAAGAACCACCTTCAATAACTGAAATTATTTCAATTCCAAATTTTTTAGCAAATTCAAAATCTCTTTCATCATGAGCAGGAACTGCCATAATAGCACCTGTTCCATATGTAGATAAAACATAATCCGAAATCCATATTGGTATTTCTTTATTATTTGCAGGGTTAATAGCAAATGCACCTGTAAATACACCTGTTTTATTTTTATTTAACTCAGTTCTTTCCATTTCTGACTTAGTCATACATTCTTTTTTATAATCATCAACTTTTTCTTTTTGCTCTTTTGTTGTTATTAAATCTACAATTTTATGTTCAGGCGCTAAAACACAATACGTAGCTCCAAATAATGTATCTGGCCTAGTAGTAAATACAACGAATTTTTCATTACTATCTTTTACTTTAAATTCTACTTGTGCTCCTACTGATTTACCAATCCAATTTCTTTGAATCTCTTTTGTTGATTCAGGCCAATCTAATTCATCTAAATTTTCTAAAAGTCTTTCTGCATATGCTGGAATATCAATTACCCATTGTTTCATATTTTTTCTAACAACTGGATAACCTCCTCTTTCACTTTTTCCATTAATAACTTCATCATTAGCTAAAACTGTTCCAAGACCTTCACACCAGTTAACAGGCATATTGATTTTTTTAGCCAATCCATCTTCATATAATTGTTTAAAAATCCATTGTGTCCACTTATAAAAAGATGGTTCACAAGTAGATATTTCTCTATCCCAATCGTAAGAAAAACCAAGTATTTCTAATTGTTTTTTAAATGTAGCTATGTTTTTATTTGTAAACCCATCTGGATGATTTCCTGTTTTTATTGCATATTGTTCAGCTGGTAATCCAAATGAATCAAATCCCATAGGATGAAGTACGTTATATCCTTGCATTCTTTTCATTCTTGCAATTATATCTGTTGCAGTATAACCTTCTGGATGTCCTGCATGCAAACCTACTCCTGATGGATATGGAAACATATCAAGTGCATAATATTTAGGTTTACTAAAATCATAGCAATCCGTTTTAAAAGTTTTATTTTCTTTCCAATATTTTTGCCACTTTTTTTCTACTTGTGTAAAATCATACATTTTTATTTCCTTCTTTCTTTTTATAAATATTACCTATTATTGAATATGATATAAACGTTAGTGGTAACAAAACAATTAAACAAATCAATAATTTTAAATAATAATTTGTAGTTATTTCAGTTATAACTAAAGTTAACGCTATAACTCCTGAATTAGCTAAGGCTATTGCATTTGCAAATGGCTTAGGATTAATTTTTTTTGTATTTAACTTATACTTGCTAATGAAATACTTAGCTTGATTAGTTTCAAAAAAATTTTTCATTTTTTTCTTATTAAATATAACCATTATTAAATATAAAACATATATAAATAAGAAACAACCCAACCCTAAATATAAAGATTTCATAAAACACCTCCAAAAAAAATATTATAAATTTAAGGACGCTTATAGCGCGGTACCACCTTAATTCATAATATTTTATGCTCTTTATTTTTTAACGCAAATATGCGGCTATTTAAGCAACTCCAAAAGCAAGTTCACATAATTTCTTTTAAAGTTTTCACCAGCCACTTTTTCTCTATGAAAAGAAATTATACTACTACTCTTTTATCAACATTTTTGAAAACTAAATACATTATATTATATTTGTTCAACATATTCAAGCAATTTCAAGAATAATTGTATAAATTTTCTATCTATTCCAATATGTGATAGTTTTCTAATAGCAATTCTTTTTTTCTTTATCGTTAAATTTCCAAATAAAATTTCATCTATTTTATCCTTTTTTATTGTTTCTATTGGTAAATCTGAAACAATATCCTCAATATCGTCGTTCATTATTCTTATAGGATCTGCCTCTATATCTTTTCCTTTACAATTAATAGTTAATTGTTTACCAATTGTTACAACATTTTTTATTTCAACTATAAAATCATCATTTTCAGTATATGAATTATAATTAATTTTATCTTTATCTAAATATACTATAACATCATCTGCTTTTTTAGTATTTCTAAATCTAATTTTATAATTTCTAAATTCAGGAATTATTCCACTTTTTCCTTCTAAAGCACGAATAATAAGTGTATAGTTGTTTGGCATATAATTATAATCAATCATAGTCATTAAATAATAATCTTTTTTATATAAATTACTTACACCATCATCTTCATAAAGTTTATATGTATTTGATTTTCCAGGGAATATATGTATTTCCATATCTGTTGGTGGGTTTGTATCATTAATGTTTTTGTTAGTTCCAAGTGGAATAATTGCCCCCTGTCTTGCGAAAACAGGATAATCATTATCTTTAAAAAATGAAACATATTTTTTATTTCCAACAAATTTTTTACCAGTTACAAAATCATACCAAATTCCATGTGGAATAAAGAACTTATGAATAACTCTATTCATTATATAATCTTTTGATGTTGTAATTGGTGATATAAATAATTGACTACCAAAATAATACTCTGTTTTATATAACGGATCATCATACATATTTGGAGTACTATAGTATAAAGGAGTTATTAAAGGAATTCCAAATTTCGAATTTGAATAAGCTTCACTATATAAATATGGGATTAATTTATGACGAAGTTGTAAATAATCTTTAGTGATTTGATAAGCTTTTATCCCCCAACGCCAAGGCTCTCTTTTATAATATTTACTTGAATCGGCCCCAAATTTTAATATTGGGCTAAAAGTACCTAACTGAACATATCTAATGTAAAGTTCATTATCTTCTATTCCTTCATAATACCCACCTATGTCATGACTCCACCAAGAAATACCAACATTTGTAGAATTTATATTATGAAAAGCAATAGCTTTTAATGTATTCCAACTAACTTTTGTTTTTCCTGAATATAAAACAGGATATCTATGTGATGCAACTAAAGTGTTTGGAGCAAGTAAAAGTGGCCTTCTTCTATAATCTCGCATCATATCATAAAATTGGTAATGTTTTAATGTATTTAAAACTTTTAAATTTTTCTTGTCAAAATAATCTAGCCAATAAAAATCTACACCATAACTATCTAATTTATGAATTATTAATTTCAAATAAACATCTAAAAACCTTGGGTTTAAAACATCAAAAGGTATTTTACCATTTTTATCTTCTGGTAAATATTTTTTTAATTCTTCATAATTTTCTTCTATTGGATAAAATCCATTAAATGGATTTATACTTAACCCCATTCTAATTCCCATTGAATGTAGATAATCTATTGTTGATTTAAAATTTTCAAATTTTGTTTTATCAGCTGTAAAACCAGAATTAATATCTTTATTTGGATTTAAATGCCAATCTTTATTAAGAACAACTATTGAAAGTGGAATTTCGTTATCATAAAATTTATTTATTAGTTTTCTTAATTCAGTATCATTATATCCATAATTTCTATACCACCAATTACCAAGTGCATATCGTGGTATTAGATTTGGAAATCCAGTCAATTTATAATAATCAACAAGGCAAGAAGAAAAATCTTTTCCGTAAGCAAACAAATATAAATCTATTTCTTGTTGCTCTCTTGGTATTAATACACCTTCATCATCATAAACATTTGATTTTGAATCATCTATTGTTGTAAATCCATCTAAAGAATATAAACTTTTTTTTAATTTACCATTTTCAGATACCAGTTCGGTAGTAGGAGAACCATAGTTTCTAATTTCAGGCATTCCAAAAAACCATGTTTTATTTGTACCTAAAATATCAACTTTTAACATTGAATTTGAAAACATTTTATTTGAAGTGAAAGGGCTTTCTAATTTATAAACAAGTTTAAAATAGCGTGTTGATATATATATGGTGTTATCCATAGTAACTTTTTCAAAATTAACTTTATCCAAAATTCTATTGATCACCATTTCTGTTGCTCTATCCTCAAAAATGCCATTTTCATTATATTCAAATCTTATTAATAATTCTGATAATATTGTAATTCTAAATTTTTGACCTTTTATAATGTTTTCATCTTTAGCTTTAGAATTAATATTAAGTTTAAATTGTTCTCCTATCTTATACATTTTATCACCCTTATATTTCTTCTATTTTTATAAAATTTGTATGTTTAACCTCCCTAAATGGATAACCTCCTGTTATTATAAGTTTATCTTTTGGTTCTAAATTAAATTTTTCAGTTGCAAGTTTAATTGATTTATTTAACATTGAATCTAAATTCTTAAATTCATCTACTAATACAGGTAAAATTCCAAAATTAAGGGATAATGATTTTACTGTATTTGGATCATTACTAATAGCAAGTATTGGACAATTAGGTCTAAACCTACTCATTTTTCTTGCTGTATATCCACTTATTGTAGGACAAACTATTGCACTACATTTTAATCTACAAGAAAGCATAGCTACACTATATGATATTTCACCTGTTATATCTTGTTTTTCTGTACGAGCTGCTTTATCAAGTAATCCCAAATAATCTATATCTTCCTCAGCTGATGAAATTACTCTTTCAACAATTTCTAAAGTTTCTACTGGATATTTTCCTATTGTAGTTTCACCAGACAACATAACCGCATCTGCACCATCTAAAACAGCGTTTGCTATATCTGATACTTCTGCTTTTGTTGGTCTCATATTTTCTTCCATTGTTGATATTAATTCAGCTGCTACTATACTTATTTTTCCAGCCATATGACATTTACTTACTATAGATTTTTGTATTCCAGGAATTCTTTCCATAGGTACTTCTACACCAAGATCAGATCTTGCGATCATAATTCCATCACTTACTTTTATAATTTCATCTATTTCATCTACAGCACTTTCTTTTTCTATTTTTGCAATTATTTCCATATGATCATTGCCAAGTTCAATTAACATATCATTAATTTCTAATATATCCTCAGATGATGATACAAAAGAAACAGCTAAAAAATCAGCATTTTTTCTATGCGCATATAAAATATCTTCTTTATCTTTTTCACTTAAAAAAGGAATATTTAATTTTATACCAACTACGTGAACATCACTTTTAGAACTAATAAAACCTTCTTTTACAACTCTACATTTTAAATAGCTTTCACATTTTTCTTCAGTTACTAATTCAACTGCCCCATCATTTATTGAAATAGTATTTCCTATTTTTACATCATTGACAAAATCTTCATAATTAACAGAAAACTTTGTTTCATCTCCAAGAACATCTTCTTTGTATATTCTAATAACAGTATCTTGTTTTAGAAATGTTTTATCCTCATTAATAAGTCCTATTCTTAAATCTGGGCCATTTGTATCTAGAATAATTGAAACATATGTATTTAATTCTTTATTTAATTCATCAACCATTTGAAAAACTAAATCACAAAATGTGTAATCACATTGTCTCATATTGATTCTAATTGCATCGCAACCTTTTAAAATTAATTCTTTCAGTTTTTGCTTTGAGTTTGTAGATGGACCTACAGTAGCAATAATTTTTGTTTTTCCCATACTATCCTTCCCCTATTCTTAGATATTATATCATAAATACAATATAAAAAATATATTTTTTAATAAAAAAAGAAGATATTATATCTTCTCAACTAAAACTTTTCCTGTCATTTCTTTTGGAATTTCTATATTCATTATTTTTAATATTGTAGGAGCAACATCACATAAAGCACCATCTTTTATTTTGTAATCTTTATTACATAAAATACAAGGTACCAAAGATGTTGTATGACTTGTAATTTTATTTCCTTTTTCATCTTCCATATATTCACAATTACCATGATCAGCAATTATTAATAAATTTCCATTTAATTCTTTGATTTTTTTATATAGCTTATCTAAACAATTATCTAATGTTTCAACTGCTTTTATTGATGCTGTTAAATCACCAGTATGACCTACCATATCCCCGTTTGCATAATTTAAAATAACTAAATCATAATTTGGTAATTCTTTGATTAAATTATCTGTTATTTCATATGCACTCATTTCTGGTTTCATATCATATGTAGCAACCTTTGGAGAAGGTATTAATAATTGAGTACAATTTTTTAATTTTTTTTCTTCTCCGCCATCAAAGAAATAAGTAACATGGGCAAATTTTTCTGTTTCCGCAATTCTTAGTTGTTTTATTCCTAGATTACTTACATATTCACCTAATGTGTTTTTTAATATAGGTAAATTGTACGCATTAGTACATTTTACATCATTACTTACAGGCATCATTGTTACTAATTTGATATCTTCTAATTTTTTTGTTTCAAATTTATCGAAACTATCATTAGTCAATGTCATAAAAAGTTCTCTTAATCTATCTGGTCTATAATTAAATACTATGATAGAATCGCCTGAAGATACTACACCTCTTTCATCTATTACACCAGGTATTATAAATTCATCATTTATATCATTTTTATAATTATCATCTAATAATTCTTTATAATTCGAATATTTTTTGCCTTCACCAAACACCATTGCATCGTAAGTTTTTTTTATTCTATCAAAATTATTATCTCTATCCATTGCATAGTATCTACCTGATATAGTCGATATTACACCAATGTTTAATTCTTCTATTTTTTTATTTAATTGAATAAAAAACTCTTCAGCACATCTTGGTAAAGTATCTCTACCATCTGTGAATAAGTGCAGATAAAGATTTTTTACATTTTCTTTTTTACACAATTCTAAAAGTGCGAATAAATGAGAAATATGAGAATGTATTCCACCATCACTTAATAATCCGCAAATATGAAGTTTTGAATTATTTTTTTTAGAATGATTTATTACTTCTAAAAATTCCTTATTTTCAAAGAAAGTCTTATCTTCTATATTTTTTGTTATAAATTGTAATGGTTGATACACAACTCTACCAGCGCCTATATTTAAATGACCAACTTCACTATTTCCCATTTGACCAGCAGGTAGTCCAACAAATGTTCCACTTGCTTCTAATTTACTATTAGGATAATTTTCTAATAAATAATTTAAAGTTGGAGTATTAGCTAGTTTTACTGCGTTTCCATTTTTTTCTTTTCTTATTCCAACACCATCTAATATACAAAGTACAAAAGGTTTCATTTTAATCACCATATATATTTTAACATGTATTTTAATTTTTAATACCTTAAATTAAAAAAAACACAAACTTTGACGTACAAATGTGTTAATTTTTAACTTTGTAATGTTCCAATCTTAATTTATCTGCTACAGTTACAATAAATTCTGAATTAGTTGGTTTTGCTTTATCAATATCAACACTATGTCCAAAGATTTCTTCCATTAGCTCCCAGTCACCTCTATTCCAACTTACTTCTATTGCATGTCTTATAGCTCTTTCTACTCTAGAAACTGTTGTATCAAATTTACTTGCAAGTTCTGGATATAATTCTTTAGTTATACCGCCTATCGTTTCAGGTCTTTCAAATATTATACTTACGCCTTCTCTAATATATTGATAACCTTTTATATGAGATGGAATTCCAAGTTCATGAAGTATTTTTGTTATTGATACTTGTAAATTATTGTGATAAAAATCTAATGTTTTTGTATCATCTTTTCTTTTTGAAATACCCATTATTCTACTTTCCAAGTCATCTAATTCAAATGGTTTCAAAATAAAATAATTAACATTGTAGTCAGATACTTGCTTTATAACTTCTTGTGTATTATAACTAGTTTCTACTATAACATTTTTATTTATTCCTCTCTTTTTCATTTCTTCAAGTACATATAAACCATCTTTTTTAGGCATTATTAAGTCAAGCAATAATACATCAAATTCATTTTGCTTTTCTTCTATTAATTCTATACCTTCTTTTCCATCATGTGCGACAAACTCAAGTGAAATATTATCTTTATTTTTAAAATACTCTGATACCATTTTTACTAAATTAACATTATCATCTACCATTAATAATTTAATCATATTTTTTCTCCTATCTTTATAACAACATAATTATTATACTACTTTAAAACTTATTTTTAATAGAGCAAAAATGCTCTAGTTTTGTCGAATTTTGTCGAAAAAAATAAAAAGAAGTCATCTATTTACAACTTCTATTATTTTTGAAAATTTGGTATAATCTGTCGATGCAATTCCTACTAAAAATCCATCAACATCTAAATCTTTTAATTCTTTTATTGTGGATTCATTTATACTACCACCATATAAAACTGGTACCTTAGCATTATAGTTTTCTTTTATAATTTGTTTAATATTTTTTATAATATTATTAATATAATTAATATCTGATATATATCCTGTACCTATTGAATAAACTGGTTCATATGCAATTATAATTTTTTTAAAGTTTTTTAGGATTTTAAATGGATATTCGCCAGTTTTGGGTAGATTGGAGCAACCAAAATCTTTTAAGGTCTGGATTAAGATAATTGGGACCTGATTTAGCTTTGAGAATTTTGTTAAAATATGAAAAAAAGAGATGTAGAATTGTAGATTTATATATTATGCTATAAGAATACATCTCTTTTTCGTTGCATTTTTCTTGTTTTGATTGTTAAATTGTCAGTATCTTTTATTCGATTTTTTTGATGACAGCATAAAAATAGGGCAAGAAAAATAGAGAAGTCCAGAATCAATGTGGTTCTGAAATAATTAAATATCAGAAAGTGATTTTTCTAAAATTTCTCTTCTTTTTATTTGGAATCCAATTTTAAACATATTACAATTTACCTAAGAAAAGCTGATAGAATTGCATATTTTAATAACGGAGATCAATATTGTGAATGAATCTATAGAACAACTTAAAGAAAGAATAATAATGCTTGAAAAAGAAAATCAGATGCTAAAAGAAGAACTTTATAAAAGAGGGATTACTTTTATAACAAATGAGAAACATTTAGATCGAAATCAAAAAATAGCCGCTTTTATGGATTATTTTAAACCTCGACTAGATGTATATGAGAAGCGTTACTTTAGTAATAAACAAAATAAATTTGGGTGGACTTTAGTGTGTTTTAATGAATTTAAAAATGGATACAGAAAAGGGAGGATAACTAATGCTTGTCGAAACTGTCCAATTAAAAGTTTGGCTCCATTAACTAAGGAAGTAATAATCGACCATTTTAAAGGAACAAATAAGAATTTGGGAATTGGTATATATCCACTATTAAAAGACAACACTTGTTATTTTCTCGCATTAGATTTTGACGATGATAGCTGGTTTGAAGACATGTATTCTGTTTTTAAAGTTGGCCTATGAAAAAGGGTTAGATGACCAAATACTCTATGTAACGATACAAGATCATCAAAATTTAGATTGTAATAAACATTGACAAATCAAACGGTTCATGGATAAAGAACAGTATGCAAAAGCTCGAGAGCTCTTAGAAGAAAGTTTAAAGACATGCCAAGAATATGGTCCAAGAAAAAGATATAAACTTCTATATAAGGAATTATTGATAAATCAAAAAAATATTGAAACATTAAAAGTCTTTTTAAGAGAACTTATAAAGAGTTATCGTGATATTGAAACATATAGAGAACTGAAAAATCTATATTCAAAAGAAGAGTTTCGAGAAGTACGTTTCGAAATATTTTCAGAATTTAGCTATGATGATTTCTTGTTAAAGCTATATGTAGAAGAACAAAACTGGAAATCTTTGTTGAAGAATTTATCAATGCGTTCAGATCTTAATTTTCTAAACATGTATGAAAAACAGATACCTCAAGAATTTGAAGCAGATATTGTGCAAGTCTATAAAGAAATTTTGGAAAAAAATGCACAGCTCGCAGCAAATCGAAATGTGTATAAAGAATGGGTAAATACGATGATTCATATGATGGAGTATGATACTGGAAGTAAAGTAGTAAGAGAAATGCTTTATCATTGGAGTCGTTTATATTCATCAAGAAGGGCGATGCAGGAAGAACTACAGGTAGTTTATCAAGCTTTAAGCGATGAGTAAGGATATTTATAAAAAGTAAAAAAATAGAGGACTCATGGCAAAAGTCCTCTAACATCGGATAAAAAGGTCGACAATCTTCATAATAAAAAATTCTATTTAAGCGAAAATTCGTTTAAACGGCAAAGAACACCATTGTCTAAGACATATAAAACAGTACCGGTTGCCTTTTTATTGATCTTGTCATATAAGCGACCTGCACTATAGCTTTCTCCTAGAACGGTGTAGGGGCTGTTAGCTACATAACCAATTTTACCTAAGCCATCCATTTTAACCGCAATAGCTTCATTATCAAATTCGTTATGAATGTCTTTAATTAACCGTACTTGCATACCTAACTTCATAAAGTCAGATCCATAATAATGACTTGTACCTGTGATGGTAAAATAAATTGGTTTCATAAACAACAACTCCTTTTCTTTACACTTTTATTGTAAAGAAAGATGTGTACAAAAAATTGGACTTATTCAAAATAATCGTTATATAAACGTTGGATTTCATCTTTCATTAGATTGACTACCTCATCTGGAGAAACAATTTTAATCCCTGATCCTAAAGATATGATCCAACTTAAGAATTGTTTACTGATCGCAACAGTTACCGTTGTTTTAAAATGATCGTTATCTATAGGAAATAACATAATATCTTTACCAAATCGATCAATTAAAATGCCGGCTTTATCGTTGTCTGCTTCAATTGTAACTTTGGTTTCTTTTCCACCAAACATACCAAATAAACTTTTGGTATATTTTGGCATTTCAAATCTTGCGAAAGCTTCCTGGCCTTTACGAGGAATCTGGGTGATTGCAGTATGAAGCATTTTATCAACACGGTAATGTTTTATTTTTTGATCTTCTTCATCATAGGCAACTAAGTAATAGTTTTCATCGTCCCACATTAAAGCCCATGGACTGATTCGATACATTTTTCCGTTTTTTCTTAATTCCATTTCTTTATGGATATTCCATTGAAAATATTGAAATTCAATTTGACATTCCTTATTGATTGCTTCATGAATCATGTCTACGTTATAGTAAATACTTTCATTGATTGTTTTAACTCGACCGGCAATTACAACTTGTCTTTGTAGTTGTTTTCCTTCGTATTTACTGACGAGTGATTCTAATTTTTTGATAAGTTCCTTGGATTTTTTGTCTGTAATGAATTTAGCTGACTGAACGGAATCTACAAGAAGTTTTAATTCAGGTAACTCAAATTCTCGACTAGCTAAAGAATAATAGTAATTTTTACCACTTCGTTGTGAAATGATATCAAATCCAAATTGTTTTAATTCATCAATATCTTTATATAATGTTTTCCTGTCTGCATTCACTCCGTATTCTGAGAGTTTTTCAATGATTTCTGGCATAGTTAATGCATGAAGATCATCCGTTTCTTCATAAAACAATTTAATTAGATATAACATCTTTAATTTTTGATTTTCGCCTTTTTGAATGTAAGCCATAAGCATTCTCCTTTAATTGAAGGATACCACGTACTTTTATTAACGTAAATAATAACGTTAATTGTTAATAGAGTCGTTTGACAGTATGATAAATATAGTTTATAGTCATATATATCTTTAACAAAAAGGAGGAACAAAAATGATTTGTCCAAAATGTCAAAAAGAATTACCAGAAGACGCAAAATTCTGCTTGGAGTGTGGGACTCCTTTGGAAAGTAAAGAAAGTGAATTGGAAAATAATGAAGTAAAAGAGATTAAAGAAGAAGTGATTCAGGAAACTGTTATAGATGAGCCGGAAACACAGAAAGTTACTGAAGACGAAATTGAAACGCAGGACGAAGTAGAAGACGATTCCAAATCTTTAGAAGAAACAAGTGAAACAAACGAAGAAGACACGGTTGAAGAAGTTCAAGAAGAAACTAAAGAAACAAAAGAGGAAGAAACTCATTCGAATAAAATTTGGTACTATGTTTCAAATAATCAATCTGTAGGTCCATTCTCTGTAGAAGAAATGGAAGATTTGATTGAAAATAAGACTATTTATGGAAATACCTATGTATGGAAATCTGGTTTAAAAGATTGGATCTATTTAAAGAACTCGGATTTAGCCACATATCTTCAAAAAGAAGAAACAAATGCAAAAACAGAAACAACATCTGAAGATGCTTCCTGGTTCTATGTAAACAGTTCAAACCAACAAATGGGACCATATACAGAAGAAGAGATGGTACAGTTTATTAAAGAGGGTATCATAACGGCGAATACTTATGTATGGAGATCCGGAATGATGGATTGGATCCATTGTAAGGATTCTACTTTATTTGATCGACCATCAGGAGCGGGTGGATTTAATAATTACGCAAATGGAAATACCAATAAGATCTTTATTGAGACAAGAAGTATTCCGGTTTGTATTATCTTAAGTATTGTAACTTGTGGTATCTATAATTTATATTGGATTTATCGGTTGGCTAAAGATGTAAACACATTGAATGCTGCTCAACAAAAACCAACAGGACAAGATGCCGGAATGGTCATATTATTATATATCATTACATGTGGACTATATGGAATTTATTTTTATTGGAAAGTCGGAAAACTTGTAAAACAGTTACAATTTGATAATGGATATTATGTAGAAGATAATAGTTTGGTTATGATGCTTCTTTGTATATTTGGTCTTGGACTAATCTCAAATTGTATACTTCAAAGTACATTAAATGATATTCAACGTTATGCTTAAAAAAGTAGTGAGTGGAATAGGGGCAATCTTGTTGTTGCTCCTTTTTGTTATTGTAATCGGATACCACTGTCCTATTCAAAAAATCACTGGATTTCCTTGTCCTGGTTGTAATATAATAACGAGTAGCTACTGGCTCTTTGTAAAGGGAAATCTTAGTACCTCCTTGTATTATCATGCTTTACTGATACCAACGATCATCGTTTTTGTTGTGTGTCTTTTTTTGTCTTATAAAAAAAATAAGAAAATTAGAGATAGACTTTTATTGATATGGGGAATTGCCATGATTCTGTATTATGTGTACCGAATGCTCTTTGTTTTTCCTGATATACCTATGGTCTATGATGAAACAAGTTTATTTAGTCTAATTTTTGATATACATTTTTAAATGATTAGAAAGGATGTAGAGATATGAAAGAAAAAATGAAAAAGTATTCAAAACCAGTTTTAAAGTTTTTACTATATTTTTTCATTGTTTTACTCGTATTTTTAGGTCTTTTATTAATACAGGTTGCCGAGTGGGTTCCTGAAACATTTGGTGATATTCCATTTGAACAGGTGATTTTCCATATGCTTGCACCAGTGGAATCCACTGATACAGTTAACTATGTTCAAAGCTTTATTCAGGAATGCTTACCATTCCCAACAATTTTAACTTTAATATTAGTTTTATTATTTATCATTCAAGCACAGTTTTCAGAAAAGATTCGTTCAAAAAAAGGAATCATTATTAATGCGATTCTTGTTGTATGCAGTGTGGTTTCTTTTGGATTAGGGATTCAATATTGTGCAATCAGTGTCAATGCGGATGATTATATTGATGGAATGCTTCATCCTTCTACCATTTATGAAGATTATTATGTAAATCCTCAAAGTGTGAACTATACATTCCCAGAGCAGAAAAGAAACTTGATTTATATTTTCTTAGAGTCCATGGAAACAACTTATGAAGATATAGCCAATGGTGGCGCAATGGAAAATAACTTGATACCTGAATTGACAAATCTAGCTAATAATAATCTTACTTTTTCGGGAGGTAATGTAGCGAATGATGGATTTAATGTATTATCTGGTGCTGGTTGGACCGTTGCTGCTATGGTTGGACAGACAAGTGGAATACCTTTGAATATACCAGTGGATGGAAACAGCTATATCAGTGAAGGAAACTTTTTGAATGGAGCTTATTCAATAGGGGAGATTTTAGAAGATAATGGATATGTTAATGAACTGTTGCTTGGTTCAGATGCAGAATTTGGCGGTAGAAAATACTATTTTGAACAACACGGTAACTATAATATTGTAGATATCAATGAAGTTAAAAAAAGAGGTTGGCTAGAACAAGATTATTATACTTGGTGGGGCTATGAAGATGTAAAACTGTTCGAATATGCCAAGAATGAATTGACATCTTTGGCAGAGAATGGACAGCCGTTTAATTTCACAATGTTGACTGCGGATACACATTTTACCAGTGGATATCCTTGTCAGGAATGTATTGATCTTTGGGGTGATCAATACTCTAATGTCATTTCCTGCTCAAGTCGGCATGTCGGAGAGTTTATATCCTGGATCCAGCAACAACCTTTCTATGCCAATACAACAATTGTGATTGCAGGAGATCATAAAAGCATGGATACAACATGGTTTGAATCTATTGAGGAAAGTGGTTACCAAAGAAAAGGGTATTTTACGATCATCAATCCAGCTATAGCGCCGGTTTCTAATGAAAGTCGTATAATATCTACCGTGGATTTATTTCCAACCACTTTGGCATCTTTAGGTGTAACTTTTGATTCCAATCGATTAGCGCTGGGAACAAATTTGTTTACGGATGAAAGAACATTGGCAGAAATCATGGGTGTAGAAGAGCTGGATGCTCAGTTACAGAAACATTCAAATTATTACGATAAAAATGTTTTATATGGAATTGGAAAGAAGTAGTTATATGGATGAAAGAAAAAAACTGTTATTTATCATTAACCCGGTTTCTGGAAAAAATCGTTCAAAGGGACAAATTTTAAATGCTTTGGATCAATTTTCTAAACATGATTTATTTGTGGAAACATATATAACACAAGCACTAATGGATGCATATGACTATATTCTTAAATATGCAGAAAATTATGATATCGTAGTTATTAGCGGTGGAGATGGAACATTAAATGAAGCTACAAATGCTTTAATCCAATTAGAGAAAAAGCCGTTATTAGGCTATCTTCCTTCTGGAACGATGAATGATTTTGGCGCTAACTTTAATTTAAGTACTAATTTAGAAGAAGCTGCTAAAACGGTTTGTGAAGGGAAAGTAGATGTATTTGATCTAGGTAAGATCAATCATCAATACTTTAACTATGTGGCTGGTTTTGGAATGATTTGTGAAGTATCTTTTGAAACGGACCAGGAATTAAAACATGTTTTAGGCAATCTAGCTTATGTCATCAAGGCGGTTTCTTTACTACCAAACCTAAAGCCCTATCATGTAAAGATGAATATCGATGGACAGGAAATTGAAAAAGATTTAATGTTTGGGCTTATTATCAACGGCGTCCGTGTTTCTGGATTTGATCTTGTGGAAAAAAGTGATGATGCCATGAAAGATGGCACATTGAATGTAATCTTAGTAGAACATACGCCAAATTTATTGGAACTGTATAATTATCCAGTTGGACTTTTAAATCCATCTGTAAATGGAAAATATGTAACACGGTATCAAGCTAAACATATAACGATTGAAGCCGATGAGCCAATGAAGTGGACCTTGGATGGGGAAAAAGGCAAAGAAAGAGATAAAGCTGAAATACAGGTTGTACCAAGAGCTTTAAAGATTATTTGCTAAGATGAAAGAATTTTCAAAATAAAAAGAAAAATATTTACATTTTTATTTAAAAAGATGTTGACATATCAGTATATTTATTTATAATGTACTCATACAAGTAAATCGGATGAAGATAGAGGTAGCAATGCATCAGAGTACTGCATGGAGTTGGCAAACTAAGAAGTGCAGGAAAGGTAATCATTGCCGAAGGACATAAGGTGGCAACCTTATCCCTGGGGTATTAGGGAATACCTGATACACTCCTTCAAACTTTGAAGAGGGGTTATCTTATAGCGAAGGGACATTACAAGCTATGCGATAACGCATAGCTTTTCTATTATTTCACCGATTCAGAAAGGATGAAGAGATATGAAAAAATTACTTGCTGCTGCAGCGGTAGCTGCCCTAGCCTTAACAGGCTGTGCTTCTGGAGGTAACACAGAATCAACATCACATGATAACACTTTTGTAGTCGGTATGGAATGTGCCTATGCACCATTTAACTGGCAAACAAGTACTGAAACAGATACTTCAGTTCCTTTAGGTTCAAATGGATATGCAGATGGTTATGATGTTCGTGTCGCTCAATATATTGCGGATGAACTTGGGATGGATCTAGAAATAAAAACGATTTCATGGGATGGTTTATTACCAGCACTTGATTCTGGAGAAATCGATGCGGTTATTGCTGGAATGACAGCCAATGAAGAACGTGAAGAAGGTGCCGACTTCACAACACCTTACTATGACAGCGAAGGTATGATCATGATCGTAAGAAAAGACAGTGAAGAAGCAACATATACAGATATTCAACAGTTCTCAGGAAAGAATGTTGTAGGTCAAAAAGGAACAAACTACGATGATGTGATCGATCAGATCCAGGGTGTTAACCACGTAACACCAAAACAACAGTATGGTGAAATGATCGTTGCTCTACAACAAGGCGATGTAGATGGTATTACAGCTGAAATGGCAGTTGCTGAAGGTGTAATTGCTGCAAACCCAGATTTAACAGTTGTTCAATTTGATGAAGGAAAAGGTTTTGAAGCGGATACAACTGTTTCAATCGCATTAAAAGAAGGAACAAGAGATTCAGATTTCTTCAAAAAAGTTCAGAAAGCTTTAGATAACTTAGATACAGAGACTCGCAAAGAGTGGATGAGCGAAGCTGTACAGAATCAGCCAGCAGGAGAATAATCATGAGTATTAATTTTCCTAGAGCTCTAGAAATCTTTCAGGAAAATATTTCCCTATTTCTATATGGAATAGGGAATACTTTATTGTTTGCCCTGATTGGTACTTTGGTTGGTTTTTTGATTGGACTTTTAGTTGGTGGTATTCGTGCTATTGAAATCAATGATTATGATAATGGTCCGGTAAAAGCAATCAAGCATATAGGACGCTGGATCACAAGCTTCTATATTTGGGTGTTTCGTGGAACTCCAATGATGGTTCAGGCTATGTTTGTTTACTACTTATTAAGACCTGTATTACAGTGGACACCATTTGTTGCTGGTTTGGTCATTATTTCAATTAATACAGGCGCTTATATGGCTGAAATTATTCGTGCTGGTATTCAATCAGTGGATAATGGACAGAATGAAGCCGCAAAAAGTTTAGGGATGACAACAATCCAGACTTTGATCTTCATCGTTTTCCCTCAGGCAATCAAAAATACATTCCCATCAATTGGTAACCAGTTGATCGTAAATATCAAAGACAGTTCTATGTTAAATGTTATTGGTGTAACAGAACTTTACTTCCAGACAACATCTGTTGCCGGATCAAATTATCAATACATTGAAACATTCCTTGTTTCTGCTTTGATTTATCTAGTCTTGACAACTTTGGCAAGTTTCTTGTTGAACTTCCTTGAAGGACGTCTTGATGAAGAACGCAAGACCAAATCAATGGATTTTTGCAGTTAGGAGGACCATGAAAAATGAATGAAATTATTCAAATTCAACATCTTCAAAAACACTTTGGAAATCTTAAGGTCTTAAATGATGTTAGTTTTGATATCCATAAAGGAGAAGTTGTTACGGTCATCGGTTCAAGTGGTAGCGGGAAATCAACAATGCTGCGCTGCATTAACTTATTAGAAAGAATGGATGGAGGAAACATCCTTTATCATGGAAAAAATATCTTAGATGACGGAAATGATGT